>Ga0307986_10000406_pt1 | contig 32136 bp, 29 predicted proteins | sample EllFjometageno82_FD_203170 | JGI IMG/M metagenome (GOLD analysis project Ga0307986, IMG submission 203170) | Marine microbial communities from Ellis Fjord, Antarctic Ocean - #82 | ecosystem: Environmental > Aquatic > Marine > Unclassified | place: Southern Ocean | collected 2014-10-09 | reverse complement strand
AAAAACACCAGATGAAGCTAAAAAATCATTATTAATTGTTAAATGGAAAATAAATAAGTCATTGAAATTAATATCATTAGTTGAAGGTAGAAAAAATAAAAATTTATATTCGCTTACTGAACCTCAGGTTATATCAATATTAGAGCTTAGACTTCAAAAGTTAACTGCTTTAGGAATAAATGAAATTGAAATTGAAATAAAAAAACTTGCAGAATTAATAGCTGGGTACAAAAAAATAATTAACTCAAAAAAAGAATTATTAAAAGTGATAAGTGAAGAACTTAATACTATAAAGGATAAATTTTCAGTACCAAGAAGAACAAAAATTATTGATGCAGTGCTTAATTATGATATTGAAGAAACAATACAAAAAGAGTCAGTTATTATAACTGTTACTCTTCAGGGCTACATTAAAAGAGGCGCTCTAAGCAACGTTAAACAACAAAAAAGAGGTGGAAAGGGTAAATCTGGTATAACTACTAGAGAGGAAGATTCTGTAGTTCAAACACTTTCTGTTAACACCCACACATCAGTATTATTTTTTTCAACAGAGGGATTAGTTTATAAAATTAAAGCCTGGAAAATTCCTGAAGGGTCAACTTTATCAAAAGGAAAATCTTTATTTAATATATTACCTCTAAAGAATCATCAGTCTATTAGTTCAATAATGCCATTTCCAGAAGATGAGTCTGAATGGAAAAATTTACAAATAGTATTTGCCACTTCTCAAGGTAAAATTAGAAAAAATAGTTTAGAGGATTTCTCTTCGATAAATGCTGGTGGAAAAATTGCAATGAAACTTGATTCAAATGATAAAATTGTTGGTGTGAAAATATGTAAAGAAGATGAGGATATTATGCTTAGTACTAAAAATGGTAAGTGCATAAGGTTTGAATCTAAAAAATTACGTATATTTAAAGGTAGATCTTCAAAAGGTATTAAGGGTATTAATTTAGCTTTGAATGATAAAATTGTTTCCTTATCAATAATATCTAAAGATCTTATTAAAAAAAATGGAAAAAATAACAAAGATGAAAAATCTGAAATTAAAGCAAAAGAAGGATTTATTTTATCAATTACAGAGAATGGATTTGGTAAAAAAACATCATATTTAGATTATCGAGTCACTAACAGGGGTGGAAAGGGAATTATAGGAATAATTAATTCTCCAAGAAATGGTGGGGTGTCATCTTCTTTTCCGGTATTTGATGGTGATGAAATTATGATTTCAACAAATAAAGGACGGATTATTAGGGTTGCTGTAAAAGAAATAAGAAGCGCAGGTAGAAATACACAAGGTGTTAGAATAATTAAACTTACTGGTGATGAAAAAGTAGTTTCAGCAATAAAAATTGATGATAACTTATTGTAATGAAAAAATTTGCTATTTACCCTGGCACATTTGATCCAATAACATATGGACATATAGATGTTATTAAAAAAGCTTTAAAATTATTTGATAAGATTATTGTCGCTGTTTCTCACGGTAGTAATAAAAAATATTTATTTACTCCAGATGAAAGAATTGAAATTACAAAAAAAGCTTTATTTTCAGACTTAAAGTTAAATAAAAAAAAAATTGATATAATTTCGTTTCAATCATTAACAACTGACCTTTGTAAAAAATATAAATCAAATATTATTCTAAGAGGTTTAAGAGCTGTATCAGATTTTGAGTATGAATTTCAATTAGCTGGCATGAATAGAAAATTAAACAATAATATCGAAACAATATTTTTAATGTCTGATGTAGAAAATCAAATAATTTCTTCAAATTTTGTTAAGGAAATTGTTAAATTAAATGGTAATATTAAAAAATTTACTACAAAAAGCACAATTAAATCTTTAAAAGAAAAATATGAATAAATTAATAACTAAAATTTTTATTTTTATTTTTATATTAACCAACAATATAATAGCAGAGGAGAACATAATGATTTTAAAACTCAAAGATGGCGATGTAAAAATAGAACTTTACGTAGATAAAGCTCCCAACCATGTTAAGAGAATTAAATTACTTGCAGAAGAAGGTAAATACGACGGTGTTGTATTCCATAGAGTTATTGATGGTTTCATGGCTCAAACAGGAGATGTTAAGTTTGGTAACTCTTCTAATGATGATTATAATATAAGAAGTGCTGGAACGGGTGGATCTAATTTACCTGATCTCAAAGAAGAATTTAGCGACTTACCTCACCAAAGAGGAACATTATCAATGGCAAGGTCACAAGACCCTAATAGTGCAAATAGTCAATTTTTTATTTGTTTTAAAGAAGCTTCTTTTCTGGACAGACAATACACTGTTTTTGGTAAAGTTATCGAGGGCATGGAATTTGTTGATAAAATTAAAAGAGGTGAGCCAGCTTCAGATCCAGATAAGATTATTAGTTTTAAATAATATCTACAGTCATCAATGACATTAAAAAAATTTGAATTTAATGTCATTGGAAAAGACAGCTATGCTAGAGCTGGATTAATTGAAACACACCGTGGAAATATTCAAACACCTGCTTTTATGCCTGTTGGAACTCAAGCCACAGTTAAAGCTTGTTTAATTGATGATGTTATAAAAACTGGATCAGAGATTATATTATCTAATACTTACCATTTAATGATTAGACCTGGCGTTGACAGAATTATTTCTGCAGGTGGACTTCACAAATTTATGAATTGTAAATTACCAATTCTAACTGACTCGGGAGGATTTCAAGTTATGTCTCTTTCTAAATTAAACAAAGTAGATAGAGAAAAAGGAGCAATTTTCAATTCTCATGTTGATGGTAAAAAATTTACATTGAGTCCTGAGGAAAGTATACGAGTTCAAAAAGGTCTAGATTCTGATATAGTTATGATTATGGATGAGTGTCCTAAAAAAACTATTGATTATAAAATTATTAATAAATCAATGGATTTGTCTCTTTATTGGGCTCAAAGATCAAAAGATGCATTTGGCCACAATCCTCACAAAGCTTTATTTGGAATAGTTCAAGGTGGTTTATTCAAAGACCTAAGAATTAGATCACTTAATGAATTAATAAAGATTAATTTTGATGGATACGCATTAGGAGGTTTAGCTGTTGGAGAGTCTCAAAAAGAAATGTTTGAAGTATTAGATGATATTAAAAATTATATGCCTGAAGATAAACCTAGATATTTAATGGGTGTTGGAACACCACAAGATATACTTGGAGCAGTTAAAAGAGGTATTGATATGTTTGATTGTGTTTTACCAACAAGGTCAGGTAGAACTGGTCTTGCTTTTACATGGAAGGGTAGATTGAATATTAAGAATAGTAAGTATAAAAAAGATAATAGTCCTATTGATATAAATTGTACAAATTTAAATTTGAACAAGTATTCAAAAAATTATTTAAACCATTTATTTAACACAAATGAAATTCTTGCCTCAACGCTGTTGACACTTCATAATATTAATTTTTATCAAGAATTAATGTCTGCCATAAGAGATAATATTAAAAAAGGTACTTTTGACGAATTTCACGATCAATACATAGATAAGTTGTAATATTAAGTATTTGCATTCTGTTAAGTTATGGAATACTACATATTTTTTGGTAATAAAAATTATTATGTTTAGATATTTTTTTATTGTTTAAATTTTTAAGTGTAAAGAAATTTAAAAATTTTAAAGAGGACTTCACCAAAAGTTTTTTTTTAAAATTAGATAAAAAGAAACATTAATCTTAACTCTATTTATTTTTATATGGGCCCTTAGCTCAGTTGGTAGAGCAATTCCCTTTTAAGGAATGGGTCGATGGTTCGAGTCCATCAGGGCTCACCAAATAATCAACCCCTATGATTCTAAAGCATTTTTCTTATTATCACAAAGAGCGTCTTATATGCTGACCAAGTGACAGTGTTGAGATAATTTGCTAGAGTAGATTTATGAATATAAGTAGAGACTTAACAATAATAATAGTTTTATATAATGCATCAAATATCATCTTTGAATGTTTGAAAGAACTATCAAACTTTCAAATAATAATTGTTGATAATGGTAAAAATCATCAAGTATTAAAAGAACTAGATAAATATGACAATATAATAAAAATAGTTGGTAAAAAAAAAAACTTAGGTTATGGCAATGGTATTAATTTAGGTTTTAAATTTATTAAAACTGATTATTTTCTAGTACTTAATCCGGATGTTATTTTAGATGAATTATCAATAAACGAACTACTATTAATCTCTAAAGCTAATCCAAATTGTGCAATTTCAGCTCCTTACATCTCAACAGATAATGATGGATATTCAATGTTACCTGAACATGGAAAGAGTGTATTAAGAAGTGATATTCAAACCTACTCTTCACAACAGTTAAGTAATTTAAAGCCATCTGGTAATTTTTGTCCTCAAGTTACTAAAGGTTGTGCTTTATTAATTAATTCTAAGCACTTTATAGCCGTTGGAATGTTTTCTAAGGAATATTTCCTTTTCTGGGAAGAAGTTGATTTATGTCGTAAACTTTTTAAAAAAAAGCTTAGTGTTATTATATCACCAAGAGCCTTAGCTTATCACAAAGAAGGGACATCAGCTAAAATGAATCTTTCTGTTTTTGTAACAAGAGTTTTTTATTCCGAAAAATCTCCATTATATTATTATAAAGTAAAAAAAAATTCTTTATTGATATATTTTAGAATTATCAAATATTTATTTCGTTCAATAACATATTTTTTTATTTTTAATTTTAGAAATTCACTAAAAAATATAATAAAAATGGTTGCTAATTTATCTTATATTATTTTTAATTAAATTATTTTAATAGGTGGATATTCTAAAGTTACTTCGTTTTCCCATTCATTTAAATTTTTAATTCTATTTGTTGACGATGGGTGAGTACTCATAAATTCAGCTGGTTCTTTACCTTTGTTTGATTTCTTCATTCGTTCCCAAAGTTTTTTGGTTTCTCTAATATCATATCCTGATAAAGATGAGAAAATCATTCCTAAATAGTCAGCTTCACTTTCTTGTTTTCTTGAAAAAGGATTCATTATTCCTATTTGTGATAAAAGGCCCACTGTGTTCATACCTGTTATTCTATTAACACCTGACAATTTTCCTCCAGAAAAAATGTCAATTAATTGAGTGCTTGTATTTAATAATATTCCTCTACTAGCTCTTTCTACAGAATGTTTTGCTACAGCATGGGCAATTTCATGTCCCATTACGGCTGCAAGACCATTATTATTTTTTGTAACATCAAGAATTCCAGTATATATGGCAATTTTTCCTCCAGGCATACACCAAGCGTTCTTAACTTTTTTATTATCAATCAGAATATACTCCCAATCAAAACCAATAGTTGGATCACTTAAGTTCGATTGATAAAAATATTTGCTAATAGAATCCTGCATTCTTTTTCCAATTTCTTTAATTTGATTTAATTTATCATTGTCATCACTCATTTTTTCTTTTACTTTTATTTTTTCATAAATTTTAGCAGCATGTGCATTTAATTTTGCTTCAGAAATAATCGTTAATTGTCTACGATCCGTAATTGGTGCGGTAGAACATGAATTCATAACAAAACCACAGCATCCACAACCCATATAACTTAAGAATTTTCTTCTATTCATTTTTATTAAATATTGATAAATATATACTTACTTTTTTATATGATTTTTAACAATATAATATTTTTTAATTTTTTTTTAAATTCAGTAATTTTTATTTTTTACTCAAGCTATTATTAAGATATGGAACCCAATTTAAAGAACAAAGATACTAAAATAAATATTACAACAAAAGAAACTCTAAATCTGTGGTTTTTAAATTTCACTCTAAAGATTAGAAATTATTTTTTTACAGGTGTTATAGTTTTGATTCCTATTGGATTTACGCTTTATTTAAGTAAATTTATAATAAATGTCTCTTCCAAAGTATTACCGACCTATATCAACCCAAATAACTACATGGCATTTACTATTCCAGGTATTGAGATAATTATAACAATTTTATTTATCACTATTGTTGGAGGTTTATCTCTTTCTTTTTTAGGAAAAAAATTTCTTAAACTAATTGACAAATTGTTTAAACAAATACCATTGTTAGGAACATTTTGGTCTGCAATACAACAAATGTCTCAATCATTTAAAGAAAATAAACATAAAAAAAAAAGTGTTGTTTTGATAGAATATCCCCGAAAAGGTATTTGGGCTGTTGGTTTTGCAACCAAGGAAAACAAAGGAGAAATTACTGATAAAGTTAAAAAAAAAATGTTGAATATTTTTGTACCAACAACACCCAACCCCACAAGTGGATTTTTATTAATGATTCCAATTGAAGACGTAATTTATCTTGATATGAGCTTTGAAGATGCTTCAAAATTTATTGTATCTGCTGGTACTACTAGTCCATAATTTTAAACTATATCATTTATAATATCAGCCTGGTCGTATAATTTTAATAATGCTTGATATTTTTTAATACTTAAGTTTTCATTTTCAATTTTTTTAATTTCCTTTTCAGCCAATAAAAACAAATCCTCATTTTGAATAGGATCGGCTAGTTTGAAATTTTTTACACCACTTTGTTTAAATCCAAGTAAGTCACCAAAGCCTCTTAATTTCATATCTTCTTCAGAAATTTCAAAACCATCATTGGAGTTTTTTAAAATATTAATTCTTTTTTTTGCATTTACACTTAGATTAGATTTAAACATTAATATGCAACTTGCTTGTTTAGTCCCTCGACCAACTCTACCTCTTAATTGATGTAATTGAGACAATCCAAACTTATTGGCATTTTCTATTATGATTACATTCGCATTAGGAAAGTCTATACCAACCTCAATAATAGTTGTTGATACTAAAATAGAATATTTTTTATTTAAAAATTTATTTAGTATTTCTTCTTTTTCTTCATTTTTAATTTTTCCATGAAGCAAAGCTACATTATTAGGAAAGAGTTTATTAAGGAATTTATATTTATTAACAGATGACTGATGATCTATTTTTTTGGACTCTTCGATCAAAGGGCAAACCCAAAATACCTGATTTCCTTCTTTTATTTCTTTTGTAACAAATTTAATAACGTCATCTATTTTACTCTCAAGTTTACTGTAAGTTTTAACATCCTTTCTATTACTCGGTTTTTCTTTAATAATAGAAACATCCATATCACCATAAACTGACATAGTTAAAGTTCTAGGAATAGGAGTAGCCGACATTAAAAGCACATCACAATTATCACCACCTTTATCAGATAAAAGTTTTCTTTGCCTCACACCAAATTTATGCTGTTCATCAATTATAATATAGCCTAAGTTTGAATAAATTATTTGTTTTTGAAAAATAGCATGAGTACCAAAAACCATATTAATTTTATTGCTTTTTAATTCCATTATAGTTCGCTTTTTTTCAATATTTTCACTTTTACTTGAAAGCAATTTAATTGAAATTTTTTTTGGAAATAATTTTTTTGCAAGTGTATAATGTTGTCTGGCTAATATTTCGGTAGGAGCCATTAATGCTACTTGAAAACCAGAGCTGATAACATTTAGTGAAGAAATTAAAGCTACAATAGTTTTTCCACTTCCCACGTCACCCTGTAAAAGCCTAAACATTTTACTTTTAGAATTTAAATCCTTATTTATATCTTCTAATGATTTTTTTTGATCATTAGTAAGATTAAAATCTAATTTATTGATAATATTATTGTGAGCCTTTTCTGTAAATATTTTTGATGCTTTTTTAATTTTTTTAATTTTTTTTCTTATTTCTGAATTTACTAAAAAAGATGCTAGAATTTCATCATATGCAAGTCTCTTATAAAAACTTGATTTATAATTTTCAATATTTGTAGGATCATGTAATTTAACTATAGCTTCATTCCAACTTTCGTTATTAAATATTTTTAATATTCCCTTATCATGCCACTCTGTTAATTTGGGTAAATTTTTTAAAATTTGATTAATAATTTTATTATAAACTTTTTCTGTAATTCCATCTGTTAACGAATATTTATTGTTTATAGTTTCTATTAAAGAACTATCTTGTGAAATATAGGTTGGGTTTGTTATTTGGTAACGTCCTTTGTAGTTACTAATTTTTCCACTAATTGTTACTTCTTCATTTAAAGGTAAAATTTTTCTTACGTACCCTTCGTGACTATTAAAAAATATACAATCAATTTTTCCTGTTTCATCAAGACAATTAACTCTATTTGGCAAGTTCCTAACTCTTGGAAATTGATATTTTAATGGAACTATTCTAATAGTTTGAATAGAGCCAATTTGAAGATCACAAATTTTGCTAACTAAAGTTCTATCGGTATATGACTTGGGTAATCTCCACAATAAATCAAATATATTATTAATTTTTTTTTTCTTCAAAATTTCCATGGTTTTTTTACCAACACCATTTAATTTTGTTAGATCTGCTAACAAATAATCATAATTATTATTATTTTTCATGCTACATACAATATATAAATATTTATGATCATTAATATAAAGGATTTAAAAAATAAAATAATTTATCGTGCCAATTACAGAGGCACAAAAGAAATGGATAAATTATTAGGTTCGTTCACCAAAATACATATTGACGAGTTATCAGTAGATGAGTTACCACTTTTATGTGATTTATTAGATTTAGATGATGAGAATCTTTATAAATTAAATCAAGGTTTAGACCTAACAATCAAAATTGAACCTAACAAAGTTACAAAATTATTCCAAAACTATAATTATGTTAGTGAGTCGTGGCGGAGAGACTGAGATTCGAACTCAGGAAAGAGTTGCCCCTTTGCCGGTTTTCAAGACCGGTGCATTCAACCGCTCTGCCATCTCTCCGTTAGTGAGTGTTTAAGGCACTAGTTGAATCAATTCAACCTTAAATATTCATAAATTGATTTAGATAATCTATTTTAATGTAATATCCCTATTGTTGCATTTATTAATATATTTGAGTAAATAACACTTAAAGTTTAATCTAAATTCATAAATAATGACTACTAAAAATAAATTTATAGATCCTAATAATATTTCATTTAAATACCCTCTACTTGAAAATGGTTTTAATCAACAGGATCTACAAAAAGGAATTAATGTTTTAAAGAGTGGTTTTATAACAATGAATAAACATACCGAAATTTTTGAAAAAGAATTTGCAAAAGGACTAAAAACAAAATTTGCTTTAATGGTGAATTCTGGATCTTCTGCAAATCTCTTAGCAACATTTGCTGCTTGTAATCCACTAAGAAAAAATAAATTTAAAAGAGGAGATGAAGCATTAATACCTGTTTTATGCTGGTCTACATCTCTTTGGCCTTTAGTACAGGCAGGGTTAAAACCAAAATTTGTTGATATTAATCCAAAGACTTTAAATGTTGATGCTGATTATCTTATTTCTAAAATAACTAAAAAAACAAAAGTTATTATGCTTATAAATGTTTTAGGAATATCAGCCGATTTAGATAAAATTAAAAATTATGCAAAAAAAAATAATATCATCATAATAGAAGATAATTGTGAAGCATTAGGGGCAAAATATAATAACAGATTTTTAGGTACGTTTGGTGATTTTGGAACATTTTCTTTTTTTTATTCTCATCAAATTACTTCCGGTGAAGGTGGTATGATTGTTTGTAATAATAGAGACGACTATGAAATTTTATTAGCCCTTAGATCTCACGGATGGTCTCGAAGTAAACATTCTTACGCGAAGAATGCGAAAAAATACCCTGATTTAGATTCAAGATATATTTTCATTAATTCAGGATTTAATGTAAGACCTACTGATGTTCAGGCTGCTATGGGCCTAAATCAATTTAAAAGATTAAACAATTTTAAAAAAAATAGATCATTAAATAAAAAAAAAATCATAAAAAAAATTCAAGGAGATAAAAGATGGAATAATCAATTTAGCTTTATTAATTTTTCCAAAAAAATTAACCCCAGCTATATGAATTTACCTATTTTAGTTAATAAAAAATATAAAAAGAATAAAAAAAAATTTCTTAAATTTATTGAAAAGAAAGGTTTAGAAACAAGACCTATAATTAGTGGTTCTTTTGTTAATCAACCTGCAACTGAATTGTATAATCTTAATCCTAAAAAATTAAAGTTTAATGGAGCTCAAGAAGTTGAAGATTTAGGTTTTGTAATTGGTTTGTATACGACAAAAATTAAAAACATGCACATAAAAAATTTAGTTGATATATTATATTCTATTGACAATTTTAGATAATTTAAATTAAATTATAATATGGACTTAAATACATAATGAAAAAAATAGTTATCACAGGTGGTCTTGGATATATTGGAACTGAATTATGCAAAATATATTCAGGTTATAGTTGGAATGACAAAATTACAGTTATTGATAATAGATTTATTTCAGAAAGAGTAAATCAACTTAGAAATTGGAACATGAACTTTGTTCAAGGTGATATTTTAGATAAAGAATTGATAAAAGAACTTTGTCATGATGCTGATGTTGTTCATCATTTAGCTGGGATTACTGATGTTCCAAGAGTTAAAAGTGAAAGCAACAAAGATCATGATGAAAAAATAAAAATAGTTGCAGAAGAGGGTACCCAAAATATTTTAGACGCGATAAGCAATAAATGTAAAATTGTTATGCCATCAACCCATGTCATTTATGAAGGTATGGAAAAAGTTAAAAATGATATAATGGAAGATGAAATAACTTCTCCAGTATTGGCTTATGGTAAATCAAAGGATTATAATGAAAGACAACTTAAAACTTCAGGAAAAAATTTTATCATTTTGAGATTAGGGTCTGTTTATGGTTATTCAACTGATACAGCAAGAATAGATATAATGGCTAATTTTTTTTCAAAGATGGCATCCCAAGATGGAACGTTAAAACTTTTTGCGGGGGGAAGACAAGTCAAAAGCTTAGTTCCTTTGATCGATGTTGCAAGATGTTTTAAATTCATGGAAGAAAAGAAAGATATTTCATTTGAAATATTCAATTTAACTAAAGATACAGTAACCGTAAAAGAAGTTGCTGAAATATGTAAAAAATATAATCCAAATGTTGTTTTAAAAGAAACTAATGATGAAATTCCTAATATGGGTTTTTCACTTTCTAATAAAAAAATTTTAAGTACTGGTTTTAGATTTTTATATGGACTGGACGAAAGTATTAAAGAAATGATTTTTAAATGGTCTAAACAAGACCTAATAAAAGATTTAGAACATGTTAGAGATGGAAATAATGAATTTATTGACGAACGTGGTAAGATCAGTAATCATGAACTTACTGAACCAATTAACTTGATTGGTTTAATTGACTCGAAGAAGGGAACAATTAGAGCAAATCATTTTCACCCTCAACAAGAACAAAAATGTTTATTTACCAAAGGACAAATTATAGAAGTTTTTCAAGATATACTTAATCCGAATTCACCAAAAATTACTCAAGTTGTTAACGAGGGTCAATTATCAATCATAAAACCAAATGTCGCTCACACTATGGTTTTTACCAAAGACACGACTTTTCTTAATTTAGTAAGAGGAGATAGAGATCATGAAAATTATGGAATTTCACATACAATAAGACATATGTTTGTTGACGAGGCCGAAAGAGACCTACTAATGAGTTGTTATAAATTTGAGTGTAGATCTTGTGGTAACAGTAAATTAAAAAGATTTATTTCATTAGGCTACCAACCTTTAGCAAATAATTTGCTAAGGAAAAAAGATGAGAAATGCGATTTATACCCACTTGAGGTAAATTATTGTGAAAATTGTCATAATTGTCAATTATCGGTGGCAGTAGATCCAAAAAAAATGTTTTCTAATTATCTTTATACGTCCTCAACATCTGCAAGTTTTAGAACTCACTTTGAAATTGCTGCTAAAAAATATGTAACAGCGCTTAAGCTTAAACCAAAGAAATCTTATATAATAGATATTGGAAGTAATGACGGTGTAGCCTTAAAAACCTTTAAAGATCTTGGTTTTAAAAATATCTTAGGTTTTGAACCAGCAAAAAACTTATCAAAACTAGCTAATAAGAATAAAATTAAAACCATTAATGCTTTTTTGACCATTAAAAATATAAAAAATATAAAAAAAAATGCTGATTTGATTTTAGCCTCTAACGTTTTTGCGCATTCTGATAATTTAAAAGAAATGGCAGATTGTATGATCAAACTCTTAAGTAAAAAAGGAACAATTATTATTGAGGTCCAATATCTAATGAATACTTTAAAAGATTTAACTTTTGATAATATTTATCATGAGCATTATAATTATTGGTCATTAACTTCATTAATTAATTTTTTCAAACCATTTAAAGTTAAAATATTTAAAGCAGAGAAAATAGATACTCATGGTGGTTCTATTAGAATTTACATTACTAAGAATAATAATGTTAAAATAGAAAAAAATGTAAATGAATTTATCAAAGAAGAAGAAAAATTTGGAATTAAAGATTACAAAACATATTTAAATTTTGGTAAAAAGATTTATGAAATACGTGAAAATGTTATTAAAAATATTAAAAATTTAAAAAAAAAAAATAAAAATATTATAGGTTATGGAGCACCAGCTAAAGCAACGACAGCCCTTAACTTTTTTAGTATAAATAAAGAAATTGATTATATAATTGAAGATAATAAACTAAAACACAAAAAATTTATTCCGGGTGTTAAAATTCCAATTTATTCAAAAGAAAATATTTCAAAAAAAGAAGCATTGATTTTAGTTTTGGCTTGGAATTTTTTTGATGAAATAAAAAGAAATAATAAAAATTTATCAAATACATTTATAAATATTAAAGAATTAGAAAAATAATTTACTTATTCTAGTTAGTTATAACTTATTTAAAAATTTTTATATTCAAATATTTTAAGAAATAAAATAGAAATTGATCAAACATGCATATATTTAAATAATATCTTAATGGGAAAAAAAAATTTCAATAAAGGAATTGGATTAACGGCACTTGGATCTTTTTGGTGGGGTGTAATAGGGGTAATCTATTTTGAATACATATCTTTTGTTGGTCATATAGAAGTTGTACTGCATAGGTGTATTTGGACTGCCTTTATTCTTATTATTACAACTTCTTACTTTTCAAAATGGAACATATTTGTAAATATTATCAATAATTATAAAATATTAATTACTTTATTTTTTTCTGGACTATTAATTTTTATTAATTGGGCAGTTTGGATTTATGCGATCTCAAATAATCAAATCATAGACGCTAGTTTTGGATATTTTATAATGCCTATTTTAAGTGTTTTTTTAGGATACATTTTTTTTAACGAACTGCTTAATACTAAAAGAAAAATTTCAATAGTTTTGGTTTTGATTTCAATAGTTTTTTTACTTTTTATAAACTTGAAAGCTATACCTTGGGTCGGTTTGACCGTCGCATTAAGTTGGGGATTTTACAATCTATTAAGAAAAAAAATAAATGTTGATACTGGTGTTGGCCTTTTAGTTGAAAGTCTTTTTATTTTACCGTTTGCTTTAATTTCTTTTTATTTAATTACTAAAGAAGGTTTTAATGATTTTAATTTTTCAAATCCTTCATTAATGTTTTTACTTTTATTGGCTGGACCAATGACGGTAATACCTTTGTTCCTTTATGTTCGTGGTGTTGAGCTGTGTGGTCTTGGCCCCACTGGAATGATATTCTATATAACTCCAACATTTCAATTTATACTTGGCTTTTTTTATTATAATGAGCCTTTTTCCTCCTCAAAGTTGGTAAGTTTCATTTTAATCTGGATTGCTGTATTTATTTATTTAAAAGATTTATATGAAAATGATTAAGATATTATTTATATTAATTTTTACTTTTTCCTCATCATCTTTGTTATCTGATGAATCGTCTTTTAAAGATTGGAAAAAAGACTTTAAAATTTATGCACTAAAAAATAATATTTCTGAGGAAACATTTAATAAAACTATGCGTAATGTAGTTTTTTTACCCAATGTTATTAAATACGATCGTTTTCAGCCAGAATTTTACGAAGATACAAAAACGTATATTTCTAAGAGAACATCTAAACAAAAAGTTAAAAAAGGAATTGAACTTTATAAAAAAAATAAAAATTTTATAGATTCCATTGATAGTAAATTTTTAGTTGAGAAAGATTTATTGCTATCATTGATGGGGATTGAAACAAATTTTGGTACATACGTTGGAAAAATGGATATTTTATCTTCTTTGGCAACTCTTAGTTATGATAAGAGAAGAAAAAAATTTTTTACCAATGAACTTATTACTATTCTTCAATTAGTTGAAAAAGGTGTTATTGATCATAAAATATTATTTGGCTCTTGGGCTGGAGCATTTGGAAATTTTCAATTCATGCCAACTACTATTAAAAAATATGCAATTGACTATGATAAAAATGATATAATAGAACTTAAATCAACTGAAGATTCATTTGCTTCTGCAGCAAACTATATAAATAAAATTGGATGGAAAAAAAATCAACCATGCTTCTATGAAATTAAATTAGATTCATCTATACCAATAAAATTTTTAAATGTGTCTGCAAAAAAAATTCATAATAAAAAAAAATTTAAATATTTTAAAAAATATATAAATAATTCTATTGATTATAATATTAATGATAATTTATTAGTAGCAATTGTTACTCCAGATAAAGATATAATACCTGAAGCAAATACTTTAAAACCTGCTTACATTGTTTTTGAAAATTATGAATTAATTTTAAAGTGGAATAGATCGTTAAGATTTGCCTTAGCTGTATGTACCCTTAAAGATAAACTTAAAAATGTATTATAAAAATTTAATATTTATTGTAATAATTTGTTTTTTAAATAATTGTTCAATTGATACAGTGAATAAAAATAAAATCAATTATGATTTCCAAAAAAAATTCACAAATAAAGGTTTCACTTTAATTTATACTGATCAACTACTTGAAAACGGAACATTATCAAAAAAAATTGATGAAAGAAGTTTATTAATTTTTCAAAAAAATTTAAAAAAAGGTACAACTGTTAAAATTAAAAACATTTTAAATGGTAAAACTTTAATAGCTAAAGTTGCTGGAAATTCTACCTATCCTAATTTTAACAATTCAGTGATTACATCTCGAATTGCTAATGTTTTAGAACTCAATTATAAAGAACCATATATTGAAATAACTTCTATACCAGAAAATTACATGTTTGTTGCCAAACGTTCAAAAACTTATGAAGAAGAAAAACAGATTGCTGAAAAAGCACCTGTTGAAATTATAAGTATTAATAATATTAATAAAAAAAAAAAAATTACAAATGATATTACTAAACAATTTTTATATACAATTAAAATTGCAGATTTTTATTTTAGAAAAACTGCTTTATTGATGAAAAAAAGAATCGCAGATGAAGCAAATGTAAAAAATTCAAAAATTCAAAGATTGTCTGATAATAAATATAGAGTTTATTTAGGTCCTTTTGGAAACATTAATTCACTACAAAAATCTTTTAATGATATAAACATATTTGAATTTGAAAATATAGAAATTATCAAAAATGATTAAATTTAATAAAATACATGTGTTAATCCTGATATGCTTTTTACTACTAAGCAATAATGTAAAAGCAGAATTTGATGTAAAGGCTCGTACTGCAATTCTTCAAGATTTTTCATCTGGTAAAATTCTATATGAAAAAAATCCAGATCAATCTATATATCCGGCTTCTATGACCAAAATCATGACTTCAATCATAGCTTTTGATCTCTTATCAAAAGGGGATTTATCGCTAGATGATAAATTTATTGTATCAGAAAAAGCTTGGAGACTTTCAACTGCCGGGTATTCATCAATGTTCATCATGGTTGGTGATGAAGTACGTGTCGAATCTTTATTGAAAGGAATCATTATTGCATCTGGTAATGACGCTTGTGTAGCTTTGGCCGAAGGTATTGCTGGAACAGAAGAGGAATTTGCAATTATGATGACTGCCAAAGCAAAAGAGATAGGAATGACAAATACAAATTTTTCAAATTCGTCAGGTATTAACGATCCAGACAACAACTCCACAGTAAGAGATATTATGATTATGTCCAACTATTTAATAAAAACATATCCTAACTATTATAAATACTTTAAAGAAAAGAATTTTACGTGGGATAGAACAGGTGGTGATCCAATAACACAAGGAAATAGAAATCCTGTATTATATAAAAACTTAGGTGCCGATGGTATTAAAACTGGCTACCTTGCAGTCGAAAGATATTCATTAGCATCGTCTATAATGAAAAATAATAGAAGACTAATTGCTGTTGGTAGTGGTTTTGAAACAAAAAAAGCAAGATCAAATGAAAGCATAAGATTATTAACGTATGGAATGACCAATTTTAGCTTAGTTGAAATAGCCAAAACAAATATTCCTATTGCAAAAGCTGAAGTTTGGAATGGAAAAAAAATTTTTGTAGATACTTTTATCAATGAAGATATTTATAAAACTATTCCAAAAGGTAGAAAAAAATTGTTAAAAGTTATAATTAAATATAATGGCCCAGTAGAAGCTCCAATTAAAAAAAACCAAATAATTGGAAAATTAATCATAATGTATGATGGTGAGTTCAATAGAGATTATGATTTACTTGCTTTTCATGATGTAAAAAGAATTAATATGTTTTCAAGATTATTAAAATCCATAAATTACTTAATTTGGGGTGATGTTTAAAAAACCCATTATTGTATTTGAGGGTATAGAAGGTTCAGGTAAATCTTTTCATATAAATAACGTAACAAATTATCTAAAAAAAAAGAAAAAACCATTTATAAAGATTAGAGAACCTGGTGGAAGTAAAAACTCTGAAAAAATTAGAAAGTTGATTCTAAAAAAAGATTCTAATTTTAATTGTAATACTGATTTGCTGTTATATTTGGCTGCAAGAAGTGAAAATATAAATCTAATTAAAAAAAATATTGGTAAAAAAATTATTTTAATTGATCGTTTTGTTGATTCTACAATTGCTTACCAGCATTATGGTATGGGTATTAATATTGACTTAATAAATAATATTAATAAATTTTTATTAAAGAATATAAAAATAAACTTTACTTTTCTCAATCTTGTTAGTCAAAAAAATATGAGTTTAAGATTATCTAAAAGAAAAAATTTAAATAGGTATGATAAATTTAAATATAGTTTTTATAAAAAAATTCAAAATGGCTTTATTAAAATTCAAAAAAAAAATCCCAAAAAATATATGAAAATTAATTCTGATTTAAATGTTTCTATTAATAAAAAATTTATTATATCAAAAGTTAAGGAATTGATTTAAATTTATGAATCCATCAGAACAGACGCAACTTTATGGTCTTGATAAATATTTTTATGAAATAACAAAACTCTATAATGTTGGAAAAATGCCTAATAAAATTTTACTTAGTGGTAAAAAAGGTTCAGGTAAATCCACGTTAGCTTATCATATTATTAATTATGTACTTTCGAAACTAGAAGTAGATAAATATGATTTAGAAAAATTAATTATTAATAAAAATAATAAATCTTTTAAATTATTAACAAACAAAACTCATTCTAATTTTCATCTTATTGATATCATTGAGGAAAAAAAAAATATTGAAATTGGTCAAATTAGAAAAATGATTAACTATACAAATAAATCAAGTTTCAACAATATACCTAGATTTATATTAATAGACAATATTGAACTTTTAAATAAAAATTCCACAAATGCTTTACTAAAAATTATTGAAGAACCAAATAATAATATTTATTTTATATTAATTCATAATAATAGTAAAAATATTTTACCAACCTTAAAATCTAGATGTCTCACTTTCAAAATTAATCTATCTTTTAGTGAAACGGTTAATATAGCTAATTTTTTATTAGGTAAAAATCTATTTGATTTAATAAACAATGATTTAATCAATTATTATAATACACCAGGTGATTTTATTAATTTAATTAATTTTTCTAAAAAAAAAAATATAAATCTTAATGAATTTAATCTAATTAGTTTTTTGTATTTTCTAATTGATAATTCACATTATAAAAAAAATAGATTTATTAAAGATTTAACTATTAGCTATATTGAACTATATTTTTTAAAAATATACATCTTATCCAAAGCAAAAAAAAATATTCTTGAAAAATACTTCAAATTTATTCAAAAAATACATAATGCCAATTTATTTAACCTTGATGAAGAGAGTTTATTTATAGAATTTAAATCTAAAATATTAAATGAATAAAAATTATTATATCACAACACCAATTTATTATCCTTCAGCTAAACCGCACATGGGACACGCTTATACTAGTATTATTGCAGATTTTTTTGCCAGATTTAAACGTATGGATGGGTATGACGTGCATTTTTTAACTGGTACAGATGAGCATGGATTAAAGATTCAAAGATCTGCAGAAAAGCAAGATTTAGATCCAATGAAATTTTGTGATAAGATCAGCCAAACCTTTAAGGATCTTTCTGTCACATTAAATCTATCAAATACTGATTTCATTAGAACTACTGAAGAAAGGCATAAAAAATCAGTACAACATCTTTGGTCAGAATTAGAAAAAAATGATGATATATATTTATCAAAATATTCTGGTTGGTATTCTGTATCTGATGAGGCATTCTATAATGAAGATGAAATTATTGACAAAGATAAAAACAAAATAGCTATATTATCTGGTTCTTCAGTTGAATGGATAGAGGAGGAGTCATATTTTTTTAGATTGTCTAAATGGCAAGATAATCTTTTAAAATTTTATGAAAAAAATCCAGAATTTATTTCTCCGAATTCAAGAAAAAATGAAGTTATCAATTTTGTAAAAAGTGGATTAAAAGATTTATCTATTAGTAGAAAAGCATTTTCATGGGGGATAAAAGTTCCTAATAACCCAGATCATGTAATTTATGTTTGGTTGGATGCACTTACTAATTACATCACAGCACTTAATTATCCTAATATTAAAGATGATTTATATAAAAAATTTTGGCCTGCATCATTACATCTGATAGGCAAAGATATATTGCGATTTCATGCTATATATTGGCCAGCTTTTTTAATGGCTGCTAAAATTCCATTACCTAAAAAAATATATGGCCATGGATGGATTCTTTCTGGTGATGAAAAAATGTCTAAATCAAAAGGAAATATATTAGATCCTCTAGAAATCATTGAAACTTATGGTTTGGATCAATTAAGATATTATTTAATAAAAGAAATTTCATTTGGAAATGATGGAAGTATTTCCAAAGATAGATTGGAGGATTGTATAAATAGTGATTTAGCAAATAATTATGGAAATCTCTGTCAAAGAGTTGTTGCATTTGCTGAAAAGAATTGTTCTTCAAAAATACCTAATTTAAAAAAATTTAATGATGATGACTTAATTATGCTAAATAATTTTACAGATAATTTATCCTCTTTAAGAGATGAAATTGACAAGCAAAATGTAAATTTTTATATAGATTTTATTATTAAAGCTCTATTTGAAGCTAATAAATATTTTAATGATCAGGAACCCTGGAAAAAAAAAGAAGATAGAGAAAGATTGGACGCAATTATCTATACATCACTTGAAATGATTAGAAAAATTTCATTTATGCTTTATCCAATTATTCCTAATTCAGTTAAGAAAGCCCTTACTATTTTTAATATTAAGATTGAGGATATAGATTTTGAATCTATTGGATCTCATAATTATTTAAAAACTGGCGATAACATTAAAAAGATTAATATTCTTTTTAAAAAAATTGAAAAAAAAAATGATTGATTCACATTGTCATTTAGATCACGAACCTTTATTAGGTAACATTGATGAAGTCATTAAAAGAGCAAAAGATACTAATATTAATAAATTATTAACTATTTGTACAACTTTAGATAGTTTTGAAAGAATTAAAGATTTATTAAAAAAGGACCCTATAATATTTGGTACCTATGGGATTCACCCTCATGAAACTAAAACTGATATTGTTCAAAAAGATTTGATAATAAAAAATATAAATGAAAATGAAAAAATAATTGGTGTTGGAGAAACTGGTTTAGATTTTTTTTACAATCATAGTAATAAAGAAAGACAAATACAAAGCTTTAAAGAACATATTGAAGCAGCAATTATACTAAAAAAACCAATTATAGTTCATTCTAGAGATGCGGAGAATGAAACTTATGATATTCTTAATTCATACAAAAATGATCAATTAAAAATATTAATGCATTGTTTTACCGGATCTTTTGAATTTTCAAAAAAATTACTCACACTTGGTGCTTTTTTCTCAGCAAGTGGAATAATTACTTTTAAAAATAGTGTAGAATTACAGAATACATTTAAAACTATTCCAATAGATAGATTACTTGTTGAAACAGACAGTCCTTTTTTAGCACCTATACCAATGAGAGGTAAAAAAAATGAACCTAGCTTTATAAAATATACATTTGAAAAATTAGCAGTACTTAAAAATATCACATCAGATAAAATTGATGAGATTACAACAAATAACTTTAACAAATTATTTTTTAACCAGTAAATATGTCTATTAAATTTATTATTCTTGGTTGTGGTAGTTCAATGGGCGTTCCTAGACCTGATGGTTTTTTTGGTAATTGTGATCCAGAAAATAAAAAAAACCACAGAACTAGGTGTTCTGCACTTATAAAATTTCACAATGAAAATATTTTAATTGATTCTTCACCAGATTTAAGACAGCAATTGTTAGTAAATAAAATTAAATCAATTGATAGAGTCCTTTATACACATTTGCATGCGGATCAAACACATGGCATTAATGATTTAAGAGTTTTTTATTTAAAAAATAAAAAAAAAATTCCAGTATATGCTGATTATAAAACAAAAAAATTTTTATACACTACTTTTAAATATTGTTTTACTTCATCTCCTGGATATTCTGCAATTTTAGAATTTAAAAAAATAAAAAAAAAACTTACTTTCAAATCCAAAAAAGATAAAATTTCAATTGTAAATATTCCTGTAAAACATGGAAAAATTAATAGTTTATGTTACATAATTAACAGAAAACTTGCTTATGCTAGTGATACAAATCTAATCTTTAAAAAAGATTTTGAATTATTTAAAAATTTAGATTTCTTAATTATTGATTGTTTGTGGCAAAAAAAGATACATCCTTCACATTTTAACCTAAATCAAATTTTAGATTTAATCAAAATTATTAATCCAAAAAAAACAATTTTAACTAACATGCATACAGACTTAGATTATATAAAATTAAAAAAAATATTGCCTAAAAATATTGTTCCTGGTTATGACGGTATGGTTATAAATTTATAATATTGACTCTATATCTTTAATAATTTTTTTTGACATGGGTTCAATAAATGAATTAAACGTGTTTTGAATTTTACCGTCTTTATTTATTAAGATTTTGTGAAAATTCCATTTAGGAACCGCTGAATTTCCATAATTATTCTTGGCCCATAAAAAAATAGGATGTGCTTTATCTCCTTTAACATCAACTTTATTCATTAATGGAAAGGTAATATTAAAATTAACCTCACAAAATTCTTTAATTTCATCATTAGAACCAGGTTCTTGTCCTCCAAATTGATTTGAAGGTATTCCTATTATAACAAATCCTTTATCTTTATATTTTTCATAAAGACTTTGTAAACCGGTATACTGCTTTGTAAAACCACATTTGCTAGCAACATTAACTAGTAAAATAGTTTTATCTTTATACTGGGATAAATTAATTTTTTTTCCATTAAGATCATTAATGTTAAAATCAAAAAATAACTTTTTATACTCAGCGTGTGATTTATTAATGAAAGAAAACATAAAGCATAATATATAAACTAAATGAACCTTTTTACTAAACATTAATTATTTCTTTGAAGTGCATAATAATATAATATATCCAAATATTGTAGATAGTAAAGATCCTGATAGGACACCTATTTTTACACCATCTATATATTGAATATTATTTGCAAATGCTAAGTTACCTACAAATAAACTCATTGTAAATCCGATACCAGTTAAGATTGAAACACCATAAAGACTTAACCATGTTGAATTATTAGGCATTTGAGCAAGTTTCAATTTTATTGAGATATAAGAAAAAAACATTACCCCTAATTGTTTACCAACAAATAAACCTAATAAAATCCCTAGAGGAACAGGTAAAAGTAATGATGAAAAAGTTAAACCATTTAAAGAAACACCAGCATTAGCAAAAGCAAATAAAGGCATTATTAAGAATGCAACATATGGACTTATTGCATGTTCAATTTTTATTAATAAAGAAAAATCTTTTGTTTTTTGTCTATGTGGTATTGTTGTAGCCAACAGAACACCAGCGATTGTTGCGTGTACACCAGACTCGTAAGTAAAGAACCATAAAAAACAACCTATAATTAAATAAGGCATAAATTTTTTTACATTGTATTTATTTAAAATTAATAAAAGTATGTATGAAAAAAGAATTAAACCTAAATAAGTAATGTCTAGGTCACCAGAATAAAAAAATGCAATGATAACTATAGCTCCTAAATCATCTATTATTGCTAGTGCTGTTAAAAAAACTTTTAAAGAAATTGGAATTCTAGATCCTAACAAAGATAATATACCAAGAGAAAAAGCTATATCTGTGGCCGAAGGAATTGCCCAACCATTTAAGGTTTCGCTATCACCAAAATTAACAAATATGTAAAAAAGAGCAGGTATTAACATGCCACCAACAGCAGCAATTATAGGCAATAATGCTTGTTTCATATTTGATAGCTCACCTTCAATAAATTCTCTTTTGATTTCTAGTGTTACGAAGAAGAAAAAAATTGCCATTAAGGCATCATTAATCCAGTGAATTACAGAAAGTTTTAAACCAAAATTATTAATGCCTATGAACAGATAATGTTTTAGTGAATTGAAATAATATTCACTAAAATTTGAATTACTAATTAATAAAGCCGCTATTGCAGCCATTAATAAAATTAATCCACTTGCAGCTTCTAATTTAAAAAACCATTTAAATGGTTTGGATACCGTTTTGATCATTATTTATCTGATTAAATCTTTAAAAAATAACATTATATCCCTTAAAGATTCATATAAATTAAAAAGAATTATTTCAATGTTTGGCATCACTAAACTTATAGGAGATTTAAAAGTATCAATTAAAATAATTATTGTTATAAACAAAATTATAAAAATTAAAAGCAATCTTAGAATGCCAATCTTATTTGATTTTTTAATCTCAAAACCACTAATATCAATTTTATTATTTAAATTAAGATCAACTTTTTTTTTAAAATCTAGAGTGGCATTGTCATTATTTGCTATTTCTATTACACCAATATCTGAAGTGTTGTTGTCTTTATTGGCTGTCTCTATTACTCCAATATCTGAAGTGTTGTTGTCTTTATTGGCTGTCTCTATTACTCCAATATCTGAAGTGTTGTTGTCTTTATTGGCTGTCTCTATTACTCCAATATCTGAAGTGTTGTTGTCTTTATTGGCTGTCTCTATTACTCCAAAATTTTTAGTAGCGCTGTCTTTATTGGCTGTCTCTATTGCTTCAATATTTGTAGTGGTGTTATCATGTATTTTTTTACCAGTAAAAAACCATTGATGGTTACAGCTGCCACATGCTAATAATCTTCCACTATCTGGTATTAAATCTGAATTAATTTCAAAATTTTTATTACAACTTGTGCAACTAATAATCATGAATTCTTATATAACAGATTATTTAATAAAAACATTGTATTAGATGTTGTTTATTCTTTGAAATTATTCATATGTGCTGAATTAGTACTGCAATCTGGGCGTAGCGCAGCCTGGTGGCGTATCTGGTTTGGGACTAGAAGTCACAGCAAATACATAAGTCTGTTATTCGCTATTAAATAAAATAAATAATTACTATTTATTTTTTGTTTCATCTATATATATTTTCATTTCTTATTTCCTTTTTTAAGATTTTTTTTATGTAGAAATAAAATGTGTATAGATTGATATAACTCATTATACAAAATATTGTCACAAACAGATATTAAACCTGCTCTAATAAATTTTTAGAAATCATTACATAAAATATACTGCGACCTTAAAATATGGTATATTATATATTACTAGATATCAGACTTTGTACATTTATAATCCTTATTTACCTACAAAGTTTATTTGGTAAAATTCAAAAGTTTGAAAAAAATTCAGTAGGAATTTCGTGCAATTTTGTTTAGGATTTTTATTTGTAAAAAATATTTTACTATAAGGAAACTGAACTAAATTTACTGGTCTTTAAAACTCTATTTGATATAATAAAAACATAATGACTAGAAGATTTTTTATTAAACTATTTGTAAATATTTATGTAATTACGAAATGTAATTTTTTTGTTGAGAAAGAATTTTTTTTTATAAAGAAAATTTTAATTAAAAAAGAACAAAATTTACATTGGATCTTAAATGAATATGATTTATGATAATTAATGCTGAAAATATTTCAGACATTCCTTATGATGTAATAATTTGTGGTAGTGGTCCTGCAGGAATGGCTATTGCTTTAGATTTAGAGAGAAAAAAAATACCTAGTTTAATGATCGAAGCTGGTGATGAAACATATTCAGACAAAGCACAAAATAGATACTCCGGGAAAGTTTTTGGAAAATCGCCAAATGATTTATCAGATTCAAGGCTTAGTCAATTTGGTGGAACTTCTGGACACTGGGGTGGTACATGCAGAACCTTGGACGAATATGATTTTTTAAAATGGCCAATTAAAAAGCAAGATTTAGATATATTTTTAGATGAAGCCTGTAAATTTTTAAATATTAAAAATGTCTTTAGGGAAAAAAAATTTAATAAAAATTTAAAAATTATCGAATTTCAAGAATCTGATTTGAGAATATATGATAAATATTTTGATTATGTAAAAAAATCAAAATATATAAATCTAGTGTTAAATACTTCGGTGTATAATGTAAAATTTATTGATAATTCAATTAATGAAGTAATTATTAAATCAAAAAAAACTTATTCAATTAAAAATAAAATCTTTGTGCTTGCCTGTGGTGGTATAGAAAATTCAAGAATGTTATTGTGGTTTCGTCATTTAAATCAAAATAATTTTAAAAATTTACCTATTGGAAATTATTGGATGGGGCATCCTTTTAAACTAATTGGAACTGGAGTTGGAGATGATAACATAATTAAAAAATTTTTTGATAATGATTTTTATTATTTTAAAAATTATAGGAATGTAGGAAAATTTACAGTCAGTTTTTCACCAACTTATGAGTTTATAAAAAATAATGATATATTGAATGCTGGTTTTTATTTAACCATTAATGATAGAAATGATAACAATCTTAAAAATACATTAAAAAATTTATTGTGTGTGGCTCCAAAATTATCGAACTTAATTTTAAACAATACTTTAAGTAAAGGTTTATCATGTGGTTTAAGTATTTTTTCTTCTTGGGAACAGGACCCTGTTTTTGATAATTCTATATCTTTATTAAATGACCACGATAATTTGGGAATTCCAAGAATAGGACTAAAATATAATACTTCAGACAAAACAATTTTAACTATTAAAAAAATAATAGAGGAATTGGGGTATGTTTTTATTGAAAATAAAATTGGCAGAATAGCTGGCTTTGATTATCTATATGATAAATCAAAGTTTGTATCCGATATAGGGGGTCATCATTTGGGAGGTACTATTATGGGCCATAATTATAATAACTCTGTTGTGGATAAAAATCTTAAAGTTCATAATATAAAAAACTTGTTTGTAGCTGGAAGCTCTGTTTTTCCTACTGGTGGGCATGCTAATCCAACATTAACTATCGTTCAACTTTCTTTAAGATTAAGTAATTTTTTAAGTAAGAAAATTAATCAATCAAATAATTCATAATTATGAATTTATTCCTATATTTATTGGTTCTTAAATGTTGATTTAGTAAGTGTTTACGCTATAACCATGACAAGTCGGGGCGTAGCGCAGCCTGGTAGCGCATCTGGTTTGGGACCAGAGGGTCGCAGGTTCAAATCCTGCCGCCCCGACCAATAAATATGATTAAAGCTAAAATTTATATACCTACAAAAAACTCAATGCAGTCAGGTTTTGGTAAATCTGATAAATGGCTTATTGAATTTGAAACTAAGGATATGGGTGTCAATCCATTAATGGGCTGGGAGACAAGCTCAGATACACTTTCTGAATTAAATTTAGAATTTACAACTAAAGATTTAGCTATTGAATATGCAAAAAAAAATAAAATAGATTTTGAAATTATTGAACCACAAAAAAGAAAAACTGTAAAAAAATCATACGCGGATAACTTTCTTAAATAATTAAATGTTTAAATTTTTTACACAAAAAAAATGGCAATTATGGGCATGGTTAGGTTCATTTGTAATTTTATCATCATTGTGGGTTCAAGTAAAAATTGATGTAAAGATAAATGAATGGTTTGGTGTGTTCTATGACATGATACAAAAAGCTCTTGCTACACCCAACGCGATTACAATTGATGAATACTGGGAAAATTTAGCCTCGTTTATTACACTAGCTGGAATATATATAGCCCTTTATGTTGCAATAAGCTTTTTTACAGCTCATTTCTTGTTTAGATGGAGAACTGCAATGGTAGAATGGTATCATTCTGTTTATGATAAAGCTCGTAAAATAGAAGGTGCTTCACAAAGAGTTCAAGAAGATACGATTAAATTTACACGTATTATGGAATCTCTAGGTACAAGTTTTATTGAATCGGTTATGGTATTAATACAGTTTACTCCCATACTATTAGGATTGTCAGTTGGCATACCAATTTTCTTTTTTGGAGACTGGCAATATGGATTAATAACAGGCGCATTGGTTTGGACAGTGGGTGGTACCGCATTCTTGATAGGCTTAGGCTGGATATTACGTCTGGTTGGAGTTGAATATGATCTGCAAAAAAAAGAGGCTGCTTATAGGAAAATTCTAGTAGTAGCTGAAGATGACAGTACCGTCAGGCCCAAGACAATAAACGAATTATTTGATGATGTTCGTTCAATTCACTTTCTAAGCTACATACGTTATTTATATTTTAATGTTGGTCGTATGGCTTACTTGCAAGCAAATGTATTATCAGCTTACGTTTTCTTGGCACCTGCTATTGTAGCAGGTGTTGTAACGTTAGGTGTTATGCAGCAAATAATAAGAGCTTTTGGAAGAGTTGAAGGTTCAATGCAATATCTATTAAAAGCTTGGCCTACCATTATAGAACTAGCAAGTGTTTACAAACGTCTGAGAGAATTTGAAAATGTAATAAATTCCACTGAGTCTATAGAAGAAATAATTTAATGACTATTGATGAAAAATACATTGACCATTTTATTAACGTATCTTCTAAGGCTGCTATAGCTTCATCATACTTAGTTGGTAAAAAAGATAAAAATGCTGCAGATCAGGCAGCTGTTGATTCAATGAGAACTGAATTAAATAAAATAGATATGAATGGTAAAGTTGTAATAGGTGAGGGAACTTTAGATGAGGCCCCAATGCTTTACACAGGTGAATTACTCGGAAATAAAAATGGTCCAGAATTTGATATTGCTGTTGATCCTTTAGAAGGAACTAATTTTGCTGCAAATAATTTACCTGGTGCAATATCAGTAATAGCAATAGCTGAAAAAGGAAATCTTTTTAATGCTCCAGAAACTTACATGGATAAAATTGCTACTGGTAAAATTGAGAAAGGGTTAATTGATCTTGATTACCCATTAAAAAAAAATATTTCTAATTTAGCAGAATTTATGAATAAGGATATTTCATCAATAACAGCATGCATTTTGGACAGGCCAAGACATAAAAAAATAATTGATGATCTAAAAGAATTAAAAGTTAAACTTAAATTAATTAATGATGGTGATGTTCTTGGTGCATTATATGTGTCAGATCCCAAATACAATGTGGATATTTTTTTAGGTGTAGGGGGAGGGCCTGAAGGTGTTTTAGCGGCATCTGCTCTTGATGCTTATAATTGTCATTTTCAAGGAAAGTTTATATTTGATAATGATAAAGATATTAGTGATGCCAAAAAAATGGGCATAACTGATTTGAATAGAAAATATGAATTAAATGAAATTATAAAAGGGGACTCCATATTTTGTGCAACTGGTATAACGACTAGTGATGTTTTAAAAGGGATAGAAATTGATGGTAAAAATTATACCTCTGAAACACTTATCACACATAAGAACTCTAACTTTAAAAAAATTATAAAGAATACAACTACAATTATTGAATGATTTCCGTTACAGGTAAGAAGTGGGAACAAAAAAAAATTAATAAAAATTCTATAGAAAAACTAAAACAAGATTATAATTTTTCTGAAACTTTATCTAAATTAGTAATTTCGAGGGACTTTGATCAAAACGAATTATATTCTATAGAAAATAACCTGAAATTAACAAATGTATTTATAAAAAATGATGATTATAACCAATCAGTTGATCTTATTCTAGATGCTATTAATAACCAAGATAATATATGTATTTTGGGTGATTACGATGTTGACGGTTCAGCTGCTACTTCTTTATTTGTTAGATTCTTTAAAAGTATAAATCACCCGTTTTTTTTTTATATACCAGACAGAGAAATAGACGGTTATGGAGCTAGCAAGAAGTTATTTCAAAAATTAATTTTAAAAAAACCTAAATTAATAATCATGGTTGATTGTGGATCAACTTCTAATGAGGCGATAGATTTTTTAAATCAAAACGATATTAAATCATTAATTATTGATCATCATGAAATTAATAAACCATATCCAAGAGCAAATGTAATCATTAATCCAAAAAAAAATAATGGATATGTAGAATTTGATTATTTTTGTGCAACAACGCTTGTATATTTTCTTATAGAATTATTAACAACAAAAATAAAAAATAAAATTAATATAAGAGAATATTTAATTTATGTTCTTTTGGCTACTGTATGTGATGTAATGCCTTTAAGGAAAGTAAATAGATTAATAGCAATTACAGCACTTGAAGAATTTAAGATAACAGAAAATTATGCATTTAATGAATTATATAACATTAATGAGAAAAAAAATAAAATTAGTATTAATGATTTAGGATATTTAATTGGTCCAATATTGAATGCGGGTGGAAGACTTGGAAAGTCAAGTTATGCTACTGAATTATTATCATCAAATGATATTAAGATTATTAGTAAAAAATCAATCGAATTAGTTAAACTAAATGAAAAAAGAAAAAAAATTGAAACATTGATTTTAAATGAAATTAATTTTGATGAAGTAGAAAAAGATAATAAAAATGTTATTGTTTATTATAAACCAAATATTAGTGAGGGGTTAATAGGAATTATTGCAGCCAGAATTAAAGATCACTTTAATAAACCAGCAATTGTAATTACAACATCAAATGATGTATTAAAAGGCTCAGCAAGATCTATTTATAAATTCAACATTGGAAGAATAATTAAAGACGCTTTAGATAATAATATAGTTATTAGTGGCGGGGGTCATAATATGGCTGCAGGCTTTACACTAAAAAAGAATAATCTTGAATCTTTTAAAAAATTCTTATCTAAAAAATTTATTGAATGTGGAGCTTCATCAGATTCTGTTTTTAATTATGATGGAGAAATTTCATCTATTGCCTTTAATAAAGATTTTTTTAATGATATAAAAAAAATAGAACCTTTTGGAACTGAAAACTCTATTCCAACATTTCTTATTAAAGATTTGAAAATAATTAAATCAACAGTATTAAATAACAAGCATATCTCATCAATATTAAAATCAAAAACAAGTTTCTCTTTAAACTCAATTTCATTCAATTCTGTTAATAGTAAAATTGGTGAGTATTTACTCAGCTATAAAAAAAATTTGAATGTCGTGGGTCAAATCAATGAAAACATTTGGAATAACAAAAATACTCTACAATTAACAGTAAGAGATCTAATCTTATAATTAATTAAACTTGATAAATAATTGCTTTTAAAATAAAAGATCACCACATGGTCCCTTCGTCTATCGGTTAGGACAGCTGGTTTTCATCCTGCAAAGGGGGGTTCGATTCCCCCAGGGACCGCCATTAAATATGTTTTATTACGTGTATATGTTAAAAGCTATTAGTCCTGGAACTAAAAAAACATACGTGGGGTATACTAATGATGTCAAATTACGGCTAGAAAAACATAATTCTAATAGGGGTGCAAAATCAACAAAAGGATATAAATGGTTAGTTATTTATACCAAAAAATTTAAAAATAAAAATGAAGCTATGTCTTATGAATATAAGTTGAAAAAAAATATAACTAAACGAAAAGAAATATTAAAGAATTATTTTTAATGAAAATATCTATATTATTACCTTATAAAGAAAATTTTTCACCTAAATATGCTGGTGCTGTGTCACTTTTTGTTAACGATACAACAAAACAAAGTACCTATAAAAAAAATACATATATTTATGGGAACATGATTTATGACAATGCATTATCCAAAAATTATATTAATTTAAATTTAGATAAAAGATTTTATCAAAGTAGTAGTAAGCAGTATGTTCAAAGTTTTATTAAATATGAAAAAAAAATCAATTCAAATATTATCGAGGTACATAACCGTCCAAATTATATAAGATTAATTAAAAAAAATTTTAAACATAAATTAATTTTATATTTTCATAATGATCCATTAACAATGAATGGTTCTAAAAGTACAAAAGACCGTCTTTTTTTACTTAATAATATTGATAAAATTATTTTTAATAGTAATTGGTCTAAAAATAGATTTTTTGTAAATTTACCTAATAAAAAATTATTAGAACAAAAAACATCTGTTTGCTACCAATCTGCACCCAAAACAAAAATTGATTTTAAAAAGAAAGAGAAAATCATTTCATTTGTCGGAAAATTAAATTCTGCTAAAGGATATGATTTATTTGGTAATGCTATAATAAAAATTTTAAATCAACACAATAATTGGAAAGCTATTGTAATAGGTGATGAACCTAGGGAAAAATTAATCTTTAAACATAAAAATCTTACAGTGGCTGGTTTTAAAAATAACACGTACATACTCAACTTTTTAAAAAGAGTAAGTATTTCTGTTATATGCTCGCGATGGAATGAGCCATTTGGCAGAACAAGTCTAGAAGCAGCAAGCAGAGGTTCGGCTGTAATAATAAGTAATAGAGGAGGATTACCTGAAACAGCAAAAGATGCAATAGTTTTAAAGTCATTAACTTCTGAAAATTTATTTAATACAATTGAAAAATTAATTAAGAATAAAAATTTACTACTAAACTTACAGAAAAAAAATTACTTACATTTCGAATTTAATCACAAATTTATAACAGCTATTATTGATAAAATTAGAAAACAACTTTTACCAGAGAAAAATTTTGGCTTATTTAGCATTAAAAAAAATATAGTATTAAAAATATTACACATCACAAATTTTAATGAACGCTTTAACGGAAGATTACATTTCAACACTGGTAGACGTTTAAACAATGGATTTATCAGATTGGGACATAATGTTTTATCTATAAGTGATAGAGACATAGTTAGTAAAAATAAAAGTATTGTTGATCCATCTGGACATAAAGCACTACAAAATGTTGTTATTGACTCCTTTAATAACTTTCAACCTGATGTAATGGTTGTGGGTCATGCAGATGGCTTATCTGTGAATACTTTAGATTATTTAAAAAGTAAAAAAAAAGAATTAAAAATTTCTCAATGGTTTTTAGACCCGTTAAGTAAATATGGTCCTGACCATGAAAAAAATAAAAAAAGAATTTTAGATAAAAATAGTTTAATGGATGCTACTTTCTTAACAACGGACCCAAAAGCTTTATCAATGGATATTAAAAATAGCTACTTTATGCCTAATCCATGTGACCATTCTTTTGAAACATTAAGTAATTATGAAAATAATAATTCTTATGATGTTTTTTTTGCCATGAGTCACGGAGTCCATAGAGGAGATCTAAAAAAAGGTAAATTTGATGATAGAGAACTATTTATTAATAAACTTTTAAAGCAAAATAAAAAAATTAAATTTGATATTTATGGAATGAATAATGTGCAACCAGTTTGGGGTGATGATTTTATAAAAAAAATATCACAGTCTTCCATGGGCCTTAACTTAAGTCGAGGCAAGC
>Ga0307986_10000405_pt1 | contig 32218 bp, 28 predicted proteins | sample EllFjometageno82_FD_203170 | JGI IMG/M metagenome (GOLD analysis project Ga0307986, IMG submission 203170) | Marine microbial communities from Ellis Fjord, Antarctic Ocean - #82 | ecosystem: Environmental > Aquatic > Marine > Unclassified | place: Southern Ocean | collected 2014-10-09 | reverse complement strand
CGCACTGGAGCTTAGGCAGATGGTGCTGGAGAGAGAAGTTAAAGAAATACGCACCCGTAGCTCAGCTGGATAGAGTACCTGGCTACGAACTAGGGGGTCACACGTTCGAATCGTGTCGGGTGCACCAAACAAAAAAAGGGGTCCTTTCAGGACCCCTTTTTTTGTTTGGTGTATTTGACCGAAAGAACGTGCCCGTTCAAAAGGAGCGAAGCTCCGCAGACAGCCAAAGGCTGCCCCGCAGGGGTGAGAAATTTGGCTTAGCCAAAATTTAAATCAATCGTGGACCTCCAGCCAGGTGCTGATCTGATATGAGCACCTAACTCCTAGATTCAGATTCTATAAGAGTATTCAATTTTTCCCTTCTTAAACAAAAAAAGGGGACAGATTTATTTTCCTGTATTTTCGCGAGCAAATCGGGCGAATTCACCTTCTAATTTCCTAGAAAATAAATATGTCCCCTTTATTCCTTTTATCCCTCTTAGTATCCCTAATGCTTACGTTTGTTTCTCGCGTTCGCCCAGGGGTCTACAAACCCTTCAGCAGATGAGGCTGACGAGTCCAACGATTCATGCTCACCCTTGCGGGAACGATCATTATCTTGACTGCCAGAATGCCGGGCTCGTTGAGCGCCATAACTCTTGCCCGGGCTTGGACGATGATGTTCAGCACCTTGATCATAGGCAGCGGATTTCTTTGCGCGTTTCTCGCGCAACCGCTCTGCATCGTCCAAACTCAGCTCAGTAGGCTTAGCCGGTGCTTGATCCTCTGGAATAATTCGATCTCTGGGAGGCAACAAAAACTGTTCGGAAGACGCTTTAGGTAGGTTTTTAAATTCATACAAATAGAAAGCTTCAACTTTTTCACACGCCCAATCTGTTTTTTTGAGAAACTTCACACAAGAAGCAATGCTAGGATTAGTCTTAAAGCAGTTTAGGTTTATATAGGCAAAGAGAATTTCAAAGCCGTAGTGGTCTACTATTTCGATCAACAAGTTTTTTAAGCTAAGACCATGCAGAGGGTTATTCTTGTAATTGATCTCATTATTCATACTAATATCCAGAAAATGGGGAGGTAGAAGGAAACACTAATAGTTTAATAGCTTAACGTCCAGCCGATGCAAAATCACGACTTCTTACCTTTGTAGTGGCATAGTGAATTTGATTTGTAGGGGTTAGCTTTATCAATCAAAGCTCTCTGCCCCCTTTGGTCCTATGACACTACAGATAGATATTTTAACTCTTTGGTCTCGGTTTTGTCCTCCTCGTCGGAACCGCATTCAGGGGGTCTTCCGGCCACGAATGCTTAGGATAGCGCCCCTTCATTTCCTTCCTGACCTCCAGGTAGGACGTATTCCAAAATCCGGCCAGATCCTGAGTCACCTGTACTGGTCTGCCGGCAGGGGATAGCAGATGGACAATGAGTGATACCTGGCCATTGAGGATCGCGGGCGTATCAACGCATCCAAACATTTCTTGTAGCTTTACTGCGAGTACCGGCGGTGTTGTTGTGTAATCAAGCGCGTAACTGGAACCGGAAGGCACCTGCATTCGCTGCGGTGCCAGTACATTAAGTTGTTGATTTTGTTCCCATGTCAGTAGTGTTGTAAGAATTGATTTCAAATCAAGTTTTTTGAAATGGCTTAGCAGATTGATAGGTTCGAGATACGGGGCTAGCCAATCGCTCATGGAAGCCAACAGGTGTTCATTGGAGACCTCAGGCCAGGCCTTATCACCGGTAGTGGTTCTCACGAGCTCGACGCGTGCCTGCCATTGTCGAAGTTCCGGTGTAAAAGGTAAGGTTTCCAGTCCTGAAGTTTGAACATATTTTATGAGGGCCTCGATCTTGGCGTCAACGGGAACCTTTGAGAGTTTTCTAGAACTTAAAACGAGCACGCCGATCTGTTGTCTTTTCTCGGCAATGAAACGCTTAGTTTTGCTGTCCCACTCGACGATGGTGCTGTTTACGACCTGATCTGCAAGTAATGACTCAAACAGTATTTCATCTAAAGTAGCAGCCGATTGAATCATGTCGCTCGTTGACTTCGCCATTCCTCCGGCTTCAGCGACGGCCAGCCACTTCGATTTTCCCAGGACATGGTTTCCTGCAATGCTTACCCCCCGGCCGTTGGATAGTTGAAAACCGCCAGCGTGTCGACGCCTGGCAATTCGATCAGGGTAGGCACAGGCGATGAGATATCCCGATACCTGATTGCACTTTAGTGGCTGCGCAGGAGCTTCAATTTCTAGTCTGTTGATTTGCGCACTGAACTGTTCGGCGAGTTGATGGGAACGACGAAACCAACCTCGATGTTGGTTCGGGCAATTTGATTTTCCCAGCAGGATATCAAGTCTCTCGTTCATGTCAGGAGTGTCCCGACCTAATGGATCGCGATCGGACAGTATGCTCGCCAGAAGGCTAGCGGTGCTTGCCTGCCCGATCGATTGGCCGCATATCAACATGTGCGCAAGACGCGGGTGCGCGGCAAGGCCAGCCATCTGGATGCCGTGATCGGTAAGTACCAGACCGTTATTACTTTCTACTATCGCGCCGAGTTTCATCAACAATGATACTGCTTGCAGCCAAGGGCCGCTGCCGGGTGGGTCTAGCCAGGCGAGATCCGCGGGGTCATTGATGCCCCATTGTAAAAGTTGCAGCGCAACCGGTGTGAGATCGGCGTTTAGTATCTCCGGTGTTGCATGAGGAGCCATCTGATCTTGCTGGCTTTTGGACCAGAGCCGATAACATTTTCCAGGACGTAATCTGCCAGCTCGTCCCATTCTTTGGGTGCTCGATGCCTGGGAAATCTTCCGGGTATGCAGCCGTGTCATGCCCGATGTCGGATCGAAGACGGGTTCCCGGGCCAAGCCAGAGTCGATAACAACATCTACGCCTTCGATTGTTAAACTGGTTTCCGCGATGTTGGTTGCGAGCACGATTTTTCGTTCACCGGGGTTTGGTACCGGCGCGATGGCGGCTTGTTGTGCTTCTAGGGAAAGGTTGCCATAGAGAGTTCGCAGGTGCACGCCACTGATTTTCCTACTCATCAGTTCTGTGGCAAGTGAGTCCTCTACTCTCCTGATTTCGCCTTGACCAGGGAGGAATACCAGAATGCTGCTGTCTGGGTTGTCAGTTAACGCCCTTAATGTTGCCGTAACAGTCTTGTCATGGATGGAGTCTTTCGGCTGGCTTGATTTACCGTAGACGATGTCTACAGGATATTGTTTCCCTTCGCTACGAACAACTGGCGCCTTAGTGAGTTCTTCCAGTTTGTGGCTGTCGAGCGTTGCCGACATGATAAGGACTTTAAGCGGGTCGTCCTCCCTGAACAAGGACCGTCCCTTTAAGAGCAAGGCAAGTGCCAGATCCGCGTCCAGGCTACGCTCATGAAACTCGTCGAAAATAACCAGCCCCACATCGGCAAGTGAAGGATCCTCCTGAAGCATACGAGTGAGGATGCCTTCTGTAATCACTTCGATTTTTGTACTAGACGAAACCTTGGTATCAAGTCGCATGCGATACCCCACTCTCTGGCCCACAGGTTCGTGAAGCAGGTCCGCCATCCGGTGCGCCGCAGCGCGGGTTGCAATGCGTCGTGGCTCCAGCATCAAGATTTTCTTGTGGCTCAGCCAGGGTTCAGTTGCCAGTGCCAGCGGTACAAGGCTAGTTTTTCCGGCGCCGGGTGGCGCCTGCAGAATGGCTTCGTGGTGGCTATTGAGAGTCGTCTTCAACTCTTCGAGGATCTCGGTAACCGGTAGATGAATGCTGGAGGGAAGCAAAGGCATAATCTTGATAGGGGAGGCGGGGTTGCCTACTAGTATAGCGCAGAAGCAGCCTATCTATGGCGTCATCATTCGGCTTGATTGATGTTATCGAAAGGCAATATAAAGAGGGATGATGGCGTTGCTGCATATACAGAGCTGATTATACAAAAATCGAATTGAATTAGTGAGTAGAACAATAGTAAATGGGGTCAGGGTAAATATATAGCACTGTATATTACCCTGACCTCATTGCTTTTTTCGTGTGGTGCTGGCTTCATCGATGATATTGTTTTAAGACCGCTCATGGATCAAAGGGGGCAGAGTACTTTGATTTTTTTTCATATTGTTTTTACCGATCAAAGCTCTCTATCCCCTTTGATTTAAGACGATTTCACTATTTTCAAGACAGCTCACCATCAGGAAGTGGCACGAGATTTTATAAAAAGGACGTTTTGCATGGGAAAAAAGCTTGGGTCATTTCACTATCCAGCACCGTAGTGCTGGCTTTTGTCCTGGTTTATTCATGGGTTAATATGAACTCTGTTGGGGTCGTACCCGGCCAATTTACTAACGAACAGGATGCTCACCAATACCTTAATCAGATTTGGGAAAATACGCCGAATGAGGAGGTCGCTTATATCAAAACAGGTGTTTTTATCCAGTCCCTGGATTTTACCAGTTCTTCCGAAGTCGCTCTCTCCGGCTATGTTTGGCAGCATTATGAAGACGGGGTCCACGACCACATAAAACCTGCGCCTCGCGAGGTTGGGTTTGTTTTTCCAGATCAGGTTAACTCTGGAAGCGATATTGCCCCGCGTGAAGCGTGCCGCGTAGACATAGGTGGTACGGAACTCATCGGCTGGTAATTTGAGGCTACCTTGCGCCAGCCGTTTGTTTATTCGTACTACCCGTTTGAGCATAAAACGATTTCCGTACAAACCAAGTCAAGTAATTTTTCCAGAAACATCGTGCTGTACCAGATTACTCTGCTTATAAACCGATAAGAAATTACGATATTTTTGGTATCCAAGCGTACATTGTGCTGAATGACTGGGAACGGCAAAAAAATCTATTTCGACTATAGGTTATCAAGTTACGATATAAATTTTGGTATCCCGAATTACAGAGGTCAAGACGACTATCCTGAGCTGTATTACAATATTGCCGTCAAGCGGAAATTCGCATCTGCGCTTATCAGTAATTTGACGCCTATTTTTCTCGTTTCTCTGCTCTTATATGGTGCTCTACTCTCTGTCAGTGATGGTAAAGAACATGAAACAGACCATGGCTTTAGCCGAGAGAGTATTGTCGGGACCTGTATTTCAGTGTTAGCCCTGTTTGTAGCAATGCATTTACAACTACGGCAATCACTCCCGGGAACTGGGTTCGCTTACCTCGGGTTTTTCTATGTTCTTATCTATGCACTACTGTTAATGGTCGTTGCAAATACGTTGCTCCACACAAGAAAATGGGCCAAATATATTCATCAACACGACAATCTAGCATTAAAGACCATGTGCTGGCCTTTCGTCTTGTTGACGAGCGTAATCTTCACAGAACTCTATACTTCTACCGGCTTTTAAATCGCGGCAGGTAAACGCATTGGGATGTCATATGACATGTGGTGTTAACCGCGTTGTAGTGCGCCGTTTAAACCAGTTGTTTACTGTCGCGTGAGAAAAAATCATAAAAAAATTTAGAAATAAAAAATGTCAATGTACTTCAATTTCTAATGTTAACTTTATCGACCAAAGTTCTCTGGCGCCTTTTGATGCTAGCTACCCCTGATTAAGCCCAAGCTCTCTTTGCTTTTTCTTGGTTAAGCCTAAGGAAACAATACGGTGCGATTCTCGTAGATAATACGCGAGTTCCTCATCTTCCGTGCTAGGCACATCATACTGCTGGATCCACTTCATGCCTCGGGCTGCGAGATACGGCGCTGGCCTATAACCGACTTGATCGTTCAAAAAATGGAAATTCAATTCAGATGTTTTAAATGTGATCGCTGGGTTTTCCACCTTCTCCCAGCCGCCAATCGCGAAAACTTTGCCACCAACCTTCCATACGTGAGAGCCGCCCCATTGAATGACGTAGGTGGTAGCAGAAAGTGAGCTACAAAATTTATTGAATCCTTGATAAGTCATGCTTCATGTCAAATAGCTCTTGTTAACAGAAGGCGGCTTGGGAAAAAAGGGATTATAGTAAATTAACAGTACTGTAACTTTTCTATGACCCCATTTCCTGCTGATTGACACGTTAAGTCATATTGTTAACCACCCACCGAAAAGCCCATACTAATAAACCCAGCATGGGTCTCTTGATAAGCGGGACGAAGCCGAATTCGCTCTACATAACTTGCAACTTTAGGCGATGCCTTAAACCAGTTGAATACCATTGAAAAGTCTAGAAAGCCTCCAAAAACCACATCGGCTGTAGAGAATTTTCCGCCTAGTGCCCAGCCATCATTCGGGCACATCGTTTCAATGGTTGCCAGCACACGCTCTATATCGCCCCAGCCGGCCGACTCAGGTTGAGGGTGTTCAAAACCGGCAGCAGCTAGCGAAAATGCCGGCTCGAATGTGTTGCCCGGTATGAATAGATAGCGATAGTACGCAGCCCTTTCAGGAGAATTAATTTCTGGTGAAAAACGTTTGTCTGCAAACTTGTCAGCTAAATACGCACAGATGGCGGCTGTCTCAGTCACTATTGTTTGCCCATCCACCAGCGCCGGTAGTTTTCCCATGGGATTGATCGCCCTATACTCGGGCGTGTTTTGCTCGCCAGCAGAAATATCGATCATTATTTTCTTATGAGGTACATCGAGCTCTCGCAGCATCCAGTCTGTTGTAACGCCTCTACTCATGGGGTTGAAATAGTGTTTAATGCTCATAAGGGTTCACTCTCTTTTCGCTAGCCTAATTAATTTTGGGTTCGATTACACCGTCGTTACTATAGGCCATCCTACTGACAGTTTATGTCAGTAGTGATTTTTTGATTTGCTGAAGCGGGGATAGTCAAATGCTTAGCCGTCTGTAACTGACTCCAATTAGATACTTTTAGAATGAATTAGCGAATCAGTCAAACGATCTACAAAAAATCCTCGTCTCGCAGGTTTGACTCAGCCTCAGTTATTGTTTAGCCAAACACGGGCACCCACTTTAAGTCTTTGATCTTTATCCTGCTCATTCGCGTCTTTCTTACGTTGACGTAAACGTCAACTTTCCCTATAGTTTCCATCTACACATAAGGACAGACCCTAGATGACCAAGACCTACTCCATTTCACAGCTCGCAGAAGAATTCGAGGTGACATCCCGGACGATCAGGTTCTACGAGGAGAAAGGGTTACTGAGTCCTAAGCGCAAAGGAATGACAAGAGAGTACGGCAGTGCAGAGCGAGTAAAACTGATGTTGATCTTGCGTGGTAAGCGCCTGGGATTCTCGCTGGAAGAGAGCGGGAATATTATTGGTTTGTACGACCAAGCTAAGGGGAATATGAATCAGCTGCAACACCTGCTAGAGGGAATTGAAGAAAAGCAGACAGAACTTATGCAAAAGAGGAAAGAGATCAACAGCATGCTTGCTGATCTAAAACAGGCCAAGGATAACTGCTTGGTAGCGATGCAGAACCACACTAAAAAGTAAAAACCCATTATGAACACAAATTACTCAAGTCTGAATTTCGATGTAGCCGAAGAAATCGAATTATTGCGTGACAGCGTTTCCCGTTTCGCTCAGCAGGAATTGGCGCCACGCGCGGCCAGCATCGACAAAGAAAATAATTTCCCTGCTGATCTATGGGAGAAGTTTGGTGCCCTAGGCTTGCTAGGCGTCACTGTTGAAGAAGAATACGGTGGGTCGAATATGGGCTACCTCGCGCATTGTGTTGCGATGGAAGAAATTTCTCGAGCCTGTGCTGCTGTTGGTCTGTCCTATGGGGCACATTCGAATCTGTGCGTGAATCAAATTCACCGCAATGGCAGCGAGGCACAAAAACTCAAGTTTCTGCCTAAACTCTGTTCGGGGCAGCATGTAGGAGCATTGGCTATGTCAGAACCCGGCTCAGGATCGGACGTAGTCAGCATGTCTCTAAAAGCCGAACCTGTGGGTGGTGCGGTGCAGCGATATATTCTAAATGGCAGCAAGCTATGGATTACTAATGGTCCAGATGCAGATGTCTATGTTGTCTACGCAAGAACCGATTCCAGTAGGCAGGGGTTAACTGCGTTTATCATTGAGAGAGACAGCCCAGGTTTTAGCCGAGCGCCAAAAAGCGATAAGTTAGGGATGCGTGGTTCAAACACCTGCGAGTTAATTTTTGAGAATTGCGAGGTACCCGCGGAAAACATTCTGAGTGAAGAGGGCAAGGGTGTAGCTGTACTCATGTCTGGGCTGGACTATGAAAGAACCGTATTAGCTGCGGGGCCTGTGGGAATCATGCAGGCCTGCCTCGATGTTGTTCTACCTTATGTGCATGACCGTAAACAATTCGGTCAACCGATTGGGGAGTTTCAATTAATTCAGGCGAAGTTGGCAGATATGTACGCCGGGCTCAGTGCATCCCGGGCCTATCTGTACGCCGTAGCTGCCGCCTGTGATCGGGGTGAATCCACCCGCAAGGATGCCGCTGCCCTTATCCTGTTTACTTCCGAGAAAGCCACGCAGATGGCGTTGCAAACGATTCAGTGTCTCGGCGCTAATGGTTACACTAACGACTACCCTGCCGGGCGCTTGCTGCGTGATGCAAAACTGTATGAAATCGGTGCAGGTACTTCAGAAATTAGGCGCATGTTAGTGGGCCGTGAATTGTTTCGTGAGTCTGCGTGACTGGCATAGGCGTGAATGAAAAAATACGAATTAGAGGATAAAAAATAGCATGCCCGTTCTTAAGTCGAAGATAGATAGCAGCACTCAGACGTTTCAGGAAAACGCCGCTAATCTGTCGCAACAGATTGACGATTTTAGGGGAAAGCTCGCCGAGATATCTCTCGGTGGACCCGAAGATCAGCGTCAACGGCATGCCTCGCGGGGGAAACTTTTAGCGCGTGAGCGCATTGAAAACTTGATAGACCCTGACACGGAGTTTCTCGAATTTTCACAGTTTGCTGCTTTTGACGTTTATGGTGAGCAAGTTACGGCAGCTGGCATATTGACTGGCATTGGTCGCGTAATGGGGCGCGATTGCGTGGTGGTGGCCAACGACGCCACGGTGAAGGGTGGCACTTACTATCCGTTGACAGTGAAGAAGCACCTGCGCGCGCAGGAAATGGCCGCTCAGAATCAGTTGCCCTGCATCTATCTGGTGGACTCGGGTGGCGCAAACCTGCCTAGGCAGGATGAGGTGTTTGCAGATCGGGATCACTTTGGCCGTATATTTTTTAACCAAGCGAATATGTCAGCAGTCGGCATTCCACAGATCGCCGTGGTAATGGGTTCCTGTACAGCTGGCGGTGCTTATGTGCCGGCGATGTCCGATGAATGCATCATGGTGAAAGACACTGCGACCATCTTCCTCGCTGGGCCACCTTTGGTGAGAGCGGCAACGGGGGAGAGGGTGACAGCTGAAGAATTGGGTGGCGCCGATGTTCACTGTCGTAAATCCGGTGTAGCAGATTACTACGCCGAGGATGACCTTCATGCGTTGCGTATGGCTAGGAACATTGTCGCTAATTTCTCGACCAAGGACGCGACAGCCGATGCGGTGCAAGATATTCAGGAGCCCGTCTATCCAAGCGAAGAACTAACAGGCATTGTTCCAGCTCAGACAAATCAGAGCTACGATGTGCGCGAAGTCATTGCCCGAATCGTAGATGGCTCAGAATTCGATGAGTTCAAAGCCTTGTATGGAAAGACACTGGTGTGCGGATTCGCAAAGGTGTGCGGACATCGCGTTGGCATAGTGGCTAACAACGGCATTCTGTTCAGTGAGTCCGCTATGAAAGGAGCGCATTTTATTGAGTTGTGCAGCCAACGAAAAATCCCTCTGGTGTTTCTGCAAAACATTGTTGGATTTATGGTGGGCAAAGCCTTTGAAGCAGGCGGGATCGCGCGCAACGGGGCAAAAATGGTCATGGCCGTGGCTTGTGCAAAAGTACCGAAGTTTACAGTCATCATCGGCGGCTCTTTCGGTGCCGGTAACTATGGCATGTGTGGTCGGGCGTATGATCCGCGCTTCGTCTTTATGTGGCCGAATGCGCGCATTTCAGTTATGGGTGCTGAGCAAGCTGCTGGTGTAATGGCTACCCTGAAGCGAACGCAGATGGAAAAGAAAAACGAAGAGTGGTCCGCTGAAGAGGAAGATGAATTCAAAAAGCCAATACTGGAGACATACAACCGGCAGGGTCATGCCTACTACGCTTCCGCACGACTTTGGGACGACGGTATCATCGAGCCTGCACAAACGCGGCAGGTACTGGCCCGTTGTCTGGAAATATCTGAAAATGCACCTATTGAAGAAACGCGTTTTGGCGTGTTCAGAATGTAAATTTTATAGGAGAGAAGGGGGCTGGTTTATCCTGTAAGATTTCTTCTGCAATAAATAAACCTGTCCGTTTTAGTTGCCCTATTTGTTTTACAAATTTTATGGGTTGGCCCTATGAACAGCAAGATAATCGTAATAGGGGCAGGGGTGATCGGCGCGGCATCCGCCTTGTCTTTGCAGGCTGACGGTCATGATGTCATCCTGCTAGATCGTGAAGCACCCTGCGCCGGCGCATCATTCGGCAATGCCGGCGCCATAGTCAACGGCTCCTGTGTGCCGACCGCAATGCCCGGCATTCTTTATGATGTTATGCGAATGGCTGTTCAGCCGCTATCCCCGCTATCGATACGCCCCGCGTACTTCCATAAAATCCTTCCCTGGTTACTACGTTTCATATGGCAGAGTCGCTCCGTAGCTGCGAGTAACAATGCAACTCACCTGCGCACCTTGACAGAACATGCTGTTGAATCTTGGCGTCAGTTGGTAGATGCCACAGATATTGCTGCATTCGTTGAAGAGGCCGGATGGCTCAAGGTTTACGAGAAAGAGGCAAGCTTCGCCGCGACTAGTAAAGACAGAAAGCTCATGGATGAGAAAGGAACAAACTATGAAATATTGGGCCGCAGCGAAATTAGCGATCTTGAACCGAACTTAGCGCCGATCTTCAACTTTGGCTTTTACCAGAAAGACTGTTTACGAATTGTGAACCCGCACAAGCTGGTGAACGGTATGGTGGGCTTAATGGTTTCCCGTGGAGGGCAGTTCAAGCAATTCGACGTGGACCGTATCCAGCATGAAGATAATGAAGTTAGTTTGTCTGGTTCGAAAGGCACAATAACAGCAGACAAAGTTATCGTTGCAGCAGGTGCATGGTCACGCTCACTCGCCCAGCAGCTAGGTGACAATGTGCCGCTTGATACGGAAAGGGGTTATCACCTCATGCTGCCCGAGTCGACGCGCGACTTGCTCAGCTCACCGGTGGTGAACGGTGAGTCATCCTTTGTTCTGTCACCGATGGACACGGGTATAAGGTTGATCAGCCAGATTGAATTCGGAGGCCTTGAGGCAGCGCCAGACTACTCGCGCGTACGCAGCCTGTTGCCGTTAGCGAAACGAATGCTGCCAACGCTTGATACCGATGAGCAATCGGCCTGGATGGGCTTTCGTCCATCCTTGCCAGACTCGCTCCCGGTATTGGGTTTTTCGACTAATTGCAAAAACGTGCTGTATGCGTTTGGGCATCAACATCTAGGTATGACCATGGGCGCGGTTACTGGAAAGCTTGTTGCAGACCTGATTGCAGGTAGAGACCCTATAACAGAGTTGACGCCTTTTAGGCCTAACCGTTTCTAATGCGCTATTAATGTAATATGGTGTTCCGCAGCATATAAATTCCAAAAGCGTCTACAGACGTCTCAACACTCAGTTATCAATCCAGCGATCAAACCAATAATAAGAGCTAATAAATGGATGACTACGGCATTTTATCACTTGTTCCTGCGCTACTAACTATAGCCGTCGCGTTTTACAGTAAGAATGTATTGTTGGCACTGGTGAGCGGAATAATCAGCGGTTCCCTTATCTTGGCCAGCTTCAATCCACTGCACGCCATGCAGATAGCCATCGAAAACCAGGTATTGAAAGAGGTGGTTAATGGTACTCAAATTCAAGTTGTTCTGGTTATCTTCATTATTGGCGGCTTCGTTAAGCTGTTAGAAGTATCTGGTGGGGCAGGGGCGTTTGCGCGCAGGGCGTCCTCTATTGTCACCAGTCGTTCCAAGGCTCAAGTGATTGTGTGGTTGTCTGGGCTTGGAATATTTTTCACTGACTCCGGCAATAGTTTAATCATTGGGCCGTTATATCGATCAGTATTTGACGAGTTCAAAATCTGCCGTGAGAAGCTCGCTTATATCCTGGATACAACCTCTTCACCGATTAGCATACTCATCCCCTTTATAAGTTGGGGTGCTTACATCATGTCTCTTATCGAGAAGTCTTATGCCGAAATTGGACTAACCGAAAACTCTTTTACTGTACTCATCAAGGTCATCCCTTATCAGTTCTATGCGTTTTTAGCGCTTGCTACCGTGCCTATTATTATATTTATGAGAAAAGACTACGGCCCTATGAGGGCGGCACAGGCGCGTTATCTTGCAAAAATCGCCGCAGACAATGCAGCGCCTATTAAGGAGATGCCTCAGGAAAACCCCGCAGTGGAGAAGCCCATAGAGGAAAAGCCCATAGAGGAAAAGCCGATAGAGGATGAAACCGAGAACGCTGACGATCGAATTGGCATATTTCTCTACCCCCTGGGTGTAATGATTCTTCTAATTGGCGGGCTTATAACCTGGCACGCCACACACGATGGGATTTCTACAGTTCACATCAGATCAACAATGATAATCGCCTATCTTAGTGCATCGTTGACTTGCGCGGAGATGATGCGCCGTTACCGCTCTATGTCTTATACACAATCGTTAGGTGTGTTTATAAAAGGCGCGGAGTCCATGGTCTATATTTCCATCGTGCTGGTGCTTGCATGGGCATTGGGCTCTGTGAATGCCGATGTTCATACGGCTGACTATATAGCTTCGTTAATTGGCGATTCGTTGCCGCCAATGTACTTCCCCATGATTGTGTTTATCCTCGGCGCGATAATCTCGCTTTCAACTGGCTCTTCTTATGGAACATTTGCGATTTTGATGTCCATTGCCATACCCGTTGGGTTTGATCTTGGGGCATCAATGTACCTGACTATTGCGGCAGTGCTCAGTGGCGGGCTGTTTGGGGATCATGTGTCACCGATCTCAGATACCACGGTGCTTGCTTCCGTGGGCGCGCAGTGTCCTCACCTGGACCATGTGTCCACGCAAGCTGCTTACGCTGGAGTAACAGGCTTGGTGGCATTAATTGCTTATGGGTTGGCTGGCGCGTATGAGACGCCGCTAGTGTTGCCTATCGCGTTGGTGATGCTATTTGTGATGATGTACTCCCTCATGCGCGTGTTTGGCGAGGGTAGTGAGGGTGCTTAACGTGCCGAGAGTCGAGTGTTTAGTGGCTCCTTAATTTGATTATATTAAGCAGATTCATCAGATTCTTTGGCCGAGATGGAGCGATATTCGACCCCACAGAATGCTGTTAGCTCTTTAGGGTCTAGTATAAGCTGCTGATTAATAGGATTTTATTTGGAGCGTGCGGGATAGTAGGTCGTTAACTACCCCGCTATTCTTGCCCATTGCTTGGTTTACTGTTTTCGAGGTTGGCTTGGGTGTACTGAGACCAAGCGCTGTTTTCTTTGGAGATTAGGCTTTCGATTCGTTGAACGAATAGCCGAAACGGTTCTTCTTCGTGATACGGCTCCGCAGTAGTTAAATACAGATACTTCTCATGCCTTAACGACTCACAGGTTGTCCGATATTCAGGTCAGTTTTCTTGATACTGATTTAAGCCAATAGTTGCCGAAATCACCGCAATTGAAGCGCCCAGGATTCCAACTAGCAGAGTAACTGGGAACGGGTCAGAACCAAAACCAAAACCTGCTACTAGCGGAATAGCCGTAGCTGCAATGATCTCTGCTCCTCGTAATCGCTTAAACCAACGTTGGGCAGATTGACTCTTCTGTCATACCAATCGATTTGGTCATCGACTCTTCAGCATTCATAAGTTGATTATTGCTAGTTGCATAACGCGGCGTTCCTGTTGAATTACTTGTTAGCTTACCTGGTTTACAGCCAAGTCCTAGGTATTCAGTATTCCCGTATGTCCCCCTGCAGGGGAGGGGGCGCTCATAACTTAGCAATATAACGGTTAATCCCGCTAAGTAGTTAGCTTATGGGTGTCTCCTATAGTGCTTTGTAGTGCCTACATTTTCTCTATACACCTGCTTCTATTAATCAGATTTATCAGGTTGTTTGATCGCGGTGAAGTGATATTCGACTCCGCCGGACGTTGCGAGCTCTTTAGAGCCTAGTATAAGTCCTTGATTATATAGCTTTTTAAGTCTTCCGCTGGCACTCTGTGCGCTAATGGCGAATTTCTCTGCTACCTTGGAGGTGGTTACTGGACTCTCGGTGTAGATATAGCTGATGAGATCAATATTGCTTTGATTTAGCTTCGGGCCAAGTATTCTAAAACGGTTGCCCTGCAGCACGATGAGGTGTTGCTCCCTAGCTTTGGCGGCATAATCCCAGTTATCCATTAGATCCTGGTTATCGAAATCCAACAGGTAAAAACCCTGCTCTCCGCGCCTGGATTTAGCCAGTGCTGCCACGCTTTCTCTGGGAAACGACGCGTCAGTTTTGGTGATTCCAACCAATGAAATGCCGATTGCTCCCTCTCCTTGGATGCCATCAACTAGTACTGCGAGTTGTTGGTATATCTCCCGGCCTCGGTCACTGCCAAAGGCGGTATCTACATTGGGTGGGAATAGATCAATTAACTGAATTGTAGCTTTTGAATTCTGCTTCATCTGATTAATTTAAGCTATTTTACCCGTAAAGGCCAGTAAAATCGGGCTAAAGGAGGGCTCCTAACTACCTAACGGTGATTTCCTCTAAGTTGTTAGGTCAGGCCAGCAATCAGGTGCTCTGACACATAGTCGTGTTGATAGGTGGTAATTTCGTGCATGTTTTTATCGAGATCATTGAAATAAAGCGACCAGGCCGCTTTGTGATTGGTACACCTTAATAACATATTCTGTTTTTCTAAATAGGATTTCCACGCTAGGAATTCCTGACCACTAGACTTGAATGCAATTGCCGTGGAAGGAATATGATTATCAACAGCGAAAAGCGCCAAGTGAATTCTCCCAGTAGGGGCTTCGATTGTAAGTGGCCCATGCTTGTTTTTGGCCCAAATTTCGAGATCTTTGTTTATCGTAAAGTCCAGCATCTCTTCGTACCATGCGGCTGCTCTCTCCCTATTTGGCACATACACATGTATGTGATCGAACCCCTCTAATTTTGGTAGCATTTAGTTCTCCTCGTAACTATAGTTTGTAAGGTTTAACGTCCTAATAATAGGGTCGTCGTGAAATTCCGGATGCTTCTTGAATTGATTTTTAGGTGCCGCTGGCAGCAATTTGTGATCGATCTCTCTATCGCCAATCTATGTAGTATTACCTATCAGCGGTAAAGTCTGACTCCAAAGGGATTTATTGTCGCGGGACGATGACGGGTGAAGAGCAGCTATCGTTGGCTTTGACTGTCTTCAGCAGCCCTAACTCTCTGGAAGGGCTGCTGGCGCTGAGATTACAGACTTGGAAATAATCGTCCTTGTGGTAGGGAGCGGTGAAGCTGCCGGTGTTTTCTCCGGTGTATATTTTTTGGAACCCCGGTTCGCAATTTTGTCTGCGCGTAAATCCGTCACCGCAGGCTTCTTGGTGATAGATGTCTACTTCACTACCTGCTCCCGTCCAAACCAGATGGGCCTCATAGCTTGAGAAGAGCCATAGACCTCCACTTTTCACCTTGCTGACCAATAATGATAGTGGAGGTTTGTTCAATACGCCGAACGCGGACTGAGCAAGTATGTTGTGGCCGCCGCTCGTATCAACGAAGATAACTTCAATATCGTAAATGCCTTCTTCAAACGATCTGGAAAGCTCGCTGCCGGAAAGGGTAAGTGTTATTCCGGTAATCCTGTTGCTGATACGCCACTGAATCTGTGTGCGAATATCGTTGTCGGTAGGACTCTCAGCGTTTGTTTCGATTTGAAATTGTAACTCGTCGTTTTCAAAATACTGCTCGCTCGCTAGCTAGCGGCGAAAGAATCTCAACCTTGTGGCTTAGATGCTCATTGGCAAGGGCTAGCGAGGATAGAATCATGAGGGTCGCTATTAGTGCTAATGGTAGTCGCCAATTTCCATTCATGTTGTTTTGCTCAATCTCTCGCGAAACGTTCTCTGTTATTCGGCAGGGCAACACAGTACCTGCCTTCCCGTACTTTCTTGGAGGAATATACCCTGAAGGTATTGAAAAAGTTACACGTTATAATTAAAGGGGCCAGAGTAGTTTGGTTGGCTAATGGTAACTTTACCGAGCAAAGTTCCCCAACTCTCTTGGATCTCGGCAAATGCTCTAAATGATGCGGTATATTAGCCCTCCAAAAGACCCCGAAAATTGCAGAAAACCCTCACCTGGTGTAGCTTCTTGAGGGATTAGCATAATAATTAGAGTCCAATAAGACCTATGCATTCCGATAAGGCTACACAAGCACCATCAACTGGCTATTCCACTCCAGCCCCTATAAGGCCTGCAGCCCTATGACCAGCCGTTTCAGAGCCACCATTTCAGGCCTAATCTTGCTGCTAGGCGTAGTCTCCATATTGCTGCTATCAAGCGGATTCCTGCCTGCACAAGGCGCCACCGAGCCCCAGCCGAGCTTCGCCGCCAACGACATGCAGCAGCTAGTAAATTCCTACTGCCTCGCATGCCACAACGACACCCTAGCCACCGCGGACTTCTCATTACAGAGCGTAGACTTCGCCAACCCAGCTCTTCATGCCGATTCCCTCGAGCGAGTCGTCAAGAAACTCAGGGCGCATATGATGCCCCCAGCTGGCATGCCTAGACCAGAATTTGAGACCTACCAGATCATGACCGATTGGTTGGAAGGGGAGTTGGATAGTGCATGGGCGGCTAATCCGAACCCGGGGCGAATAACTCCTTTGCATCGTATGAATCGTTACGAGTACAACAATACGATCAACGCGTTACTAGGCCTGGATGTCGATGTGATGAATTCCCTGCCTGGCGATCCAACGGCAGATGGTAGCTTCGACAATATGGCAGCCTCCTTGCCTTTTTCCACCGCACATATGGAGCGTTATATGTCGGTCGCGCGGCAGGTAACGCGGCTGGCTACTGGCTTGCCTCCGCTTGGGCCGACTATTACCACCTACGAAGTGCCGCTGTTTCTGAAGCAGAATCAGCGCGAGAACGACGACATGCCTTTCGGCTCTCGAGGGGGAGTGTCGGTTAATCATAATTTCCCCGTTAGTGGCGAGTACCAATTCCGCGTTCAGTTAGAGAGAAACTATCAGGATTACATCAAGGGATTAGGTTGGCCGCAGCAGTTGGAGATTCGTCTTAATGGTCGGCTTTTGGAGCGTTTTACTGTCGGCGGCGAAGCCCCAGGAACACCTGCACCATTAAGTTTTAGCGGCACTGGCGAACCAGGCACCATAGATTGGGAGCAGTACATGCTCACCGAAGCGGGAGAGGGGCTAGAAGTCCGCCTTCCGGTAGAAGCAGGCCCCGCACAGATAAGCGTGTCCTACATCAGGCAGTTGATCGAACCAGAATCCATTCCCCAGCCAGTCCAGGGTGGTCGTCTGAATGCCAATGATGAAGCCTACCTCGCTTATCAGAAGATTTATGCGTTAGAGGTTAGTGGTCCTTTTCAATCTTCACAGGCCGTCTCTTTGCAATCCAATAGCGATGCGTCACCCAGCCAGCGAAAAATATTCTCCTGCCACCCAGATCGTGGCGCCGAAGAAAAAAGCTGCGCGACAGAAATTCTTACATCGATGGCGAAGAGTGCCTATCGACGGCCCACAAGTGAGCAGGATCTTGACCTGCTGCTAGGCTTTTATGCGGAGGGCAGGGAGACCGGCGGAACTTTTAATAGCGGGATTCAGTTCGCTTTGGAGTTCATGCTCAGCGATCCAGATTTTCTGATCAGAAGTTACAGTGACTCAGCGGATGCGTCGTTAGGCGAAACTTTCGCTATCAGTGATTTGGAGTTGGCATCACGTTTGGCCTTCTTCTTGTGGAGTGCGGCGCCTGATGAGCAGCTGCTAGATCTTGCAGAGCAAGGCCAGCTGAGCAACCCCGAAGTATTGGAACAACAGGTTCGCCGAATGCTGGCTGACACGCGCGGCGTCACCACGCTGGTTGAAGACTTCGCTGCCCAGTGGTTGAACCTCAGGCGACTTGATGAGGTGCAGATCAATACCGTGGTATTTCCAAATTATGATCTGAGTCTTATAGAAGGCTTTCGCCAAGAAACTCAATTGTTTATAGCGGACACTGTTGAATCCGATAGCAGCGTGATGGAGCTGCTCGGTGCAAACCACAGCTACCTCAACGAACGTCTCGCTAATCATTACGGTATTGAAGGCATTTATGGAAGCCGTTTTAGAAAGACCGAGCTGCCGAATAGGAATCAGCGTGGTGGCCTGTTGTCCATGGGAGCATTGCTGACAGTGACTTCTTATCCGGGGCGCACGTCGCCGGTACTTCGCGGCAAGTGGCTGTTGGATAACATGTTAGGCACACCGCCTCCACCTCCACCGGCAAACGTGCCGATTCTTCCTGATGCAGAGGCGGGTGAAGTGCCTACCTCTATTCGTGAGAGGTTGGCGCGTCATAGAGCAGACCCAGTGTGTGCGTCCTGCCATGTTGTTATCGATCCGCTTGGTTTCGCCTTGGAAAACTTCGATGTGATTGGCGGCTGGCGCGAACACGATGAAGTCGGTAATCCTGTAGATCCCGATGGGAGCTATCCCGGTGGCGTTGAGTTTTCCGGTTTCGCAGACCTGCGCGATTGGATGATGGATAGACCCGAACAATTTTCCCACACATTGACAGAAAAGCTGATGACCTATGCGCTAGGTCGCAGAGTTGAATATTACGACCAGCCGGTAATACGCAAGATTGTGAGTGATGCAGCCGATCAAAACTATAGTTGGTCTTCCCTGATAACCGGGATCGTGATGAGCCCACCGTTTCTGATGAGTACAAATCGATGATTAAGAAAACTCAAACAGCGAACTCTGCCTTGCCTGTTGCCAAGTTAACTAAGAGAGTGACAGGTAAATCCATTTCTCGTCGTGCATTGCTGCGTGGCACCGGTGCAGCATTAGCCTTGCCGATGCTGGATGCGATGACGCCCGCATTCGCTCAGGGGTCGCCAGTACCAATACACCGATTCCAAACTGTTTATGTTCCCAACGGTATGGCCATGGATTATTGGACGCCGACTAGAACTGGAAGCGACTTTGACCTCACTCCAATTCTGCAGCCCTTGGCTCCTTTCAAAGACAAGATGATGGTGCTATCCGGTTTGAAGGCGAACTGGAATATCGCTCATGCCGGCGCCGGAGGCTCCTTCCTAACAGGTGTTACTCGGGGTGGGCGCAATGAAGTAGAAATTCTAGCGGGAGTATCTGTCGATCAGTTGCTCGCTAGAGAGCTAGGCAGGCAGACGCAACTCTCTTCGCTGGAATTGTCCATGGATGCGCCGGCACTTGCTGGAGCCTGCACGGTAAATCTTAGCTGTGTGTACACCCATACACTTTCCTGGCGGGGTGCAACTGAGCCCTTGCCAATGGAACATAATCCCCGCTCAGTGTTCGAGCGAATGTTTGGCGATAGCGGCAGTACAGAGAAGGGTGTGCGCGAGGCGCGCTTGAGACAACAGAGCAGTATTCTCGATGCGGTTCTCGAGAGGCTCTCCAAATTGGAGAACAGTCTTGGCGGTGAAGACCGTTATCTAATGGAAAGTTATACCGAATCAATTCGCAGTGTCGAGAGAAGAATTCAGAAAGCCGAAGAACAGATAGACATGTCCCTGCCAGAATTAGCTCAGCCTGCTGGTGTGCCAGTAGACTATGAAGAGCATATGGAGATCATGCAGGACTTGCAGGTGTTGGCATTGCAGACCGATCTGACGCGAGTCATTACCTTCATGATGAGTAAGGAACAGAGTGCGCGGCCCTACCCGCAGATTGGCGTTCCTGATGCTCACCATCCGCTTTCTCACCACAACAACAATGCGCAGTTGGTAGAGAAGATGTCGCAGATTAATACCTATCACACGCAGCTTTTTTCTAATTACCTGCAGAAGCTGGCAGCGGTCCCCGATGGCGAGGGAAACCTCTTAGACAATATGACTATTCTGTATGGTGCGGGTCTCTCGAATAGCACAATTCACTCAGGCATTAATTTACCGTTGATGCTGTTGGGTGGTGGTGCCGGTTGGATGCAAGGCGGGCAGCATCGTAGCTATCAAGATGAGCCGACAATGGCGAATCTCTTGGTTTCCATCATGGACAAGTTCAATCTACCTATTGATCAAATTGGAGGTAGTACTGGTTCCCTACCACTTACTTCTTAAGTGGCTGCCTTTCAGACCATGAATCACACAATGAAAACTTGTCAGAAACTATTAGTTCTTGGAATTTTATGCTTCGCACTGCCAGCTCTAGGGCAGGGTATGCCGCCCGTTGTGCAAGCTGCCAAGGACGCTGACTGGGCCAGGCTCTCATCTCTCCTCTCGGCGCAGAGCAACGTACAAGATGTCTATGGTGACGGCACCTCCGCGCTGCACTGGGCGAGCTATCATGACAATGTTGAAGCAGCCGTGGAATTGATTGAGCAGGGAGGCGACGTTGATTCTGCTACCGACCTAGGTGTTACGCCGTTGTGGCTGGCCGCAGATAACGGTAGTTCATTAATGGTGGATGCCCTGCTGGCCCGTGGAGCAAACCCGAATCTAAATCTTCTCTCCGGCGAAACGCTTGTTATGACGGCAGCCCATTCTGGCAACGCCGCGCTGGTGCGTTCTTTGTTGGCAGCGGGAGCAAGTCCTCAGGGAGCGGTAACACGAAATCAGACGGCCTTGATGTGGGCCGCAGGGCAGGGCCATGCAGAAGTGGTTGCGGCACTTCTTAATTACGGTGCCAAGGTAGATGCTCGAACTCTGGTTCGCAGTCAGTTTGTAAAAAGTGAGAAGGAGCAGGATAGCCATCCTCTCAATAAGGTCTGGGTTGAGCAGGGCGGTAATACAGCGCTCATCTTTGCAGCCAGAGCTGGAAGCCTAGAGTCGGCGCGCTTATTAGTAGCAGCCGGCAGTGATGTGAATGGTCTCTCGGCATTCGGTACCAGCCCGGCAATCATGGCCGTGCATGGCGGCAATATTGAACTGCTAGACTTTCTGCTGACCAGCGGCGCCGATGTTGAGTCGTCTGCAAGCGGACATACCGCATTGCACGCGGCAATCTTGCGGGGCAGCCTCGGGGCTATCGAGGTATTGCTTGATCACGGCGCGGACATAGAAGCCATCTTGGAAAAGCCAACGCCTGCAAGGCGACAGTCAGCCGATTACAGCTTTCACGACTCACTGATCGGCGCGACACCGTTGTGGCTAGCAGCGCGGTTTACTGAACCCAAAATAATGACGCTGCTGCTAGAACGCGGAGCGGATCCGATGTTCGTAAATAACGTGACCTATCCAACCCTAAGTGGATTGGAACCGGTGATTGCCGAGGAGGGTGAAATTACTGTTCTCATGGCGGCAGTTGGCATGGGGTATAGACGTCTGAGGATGAGCTGGGGCAGCACAGAGCGACGCGCCGGAATAGAAGGCAATGATCGCGAGGCGCGAATACTTGAAGCGGCTGAGATAGCCGTGGCGGCTGGAGTAGATTCTAATATTCAAAATTCTGCAGGGATGGCGGCGAGAGATTTCGCTAGAAGCCGCAGGTATGAAGAGGTGTTTGCCTTTCTGGATATTGTGGGCCGTTGATAGTCGATTTATTCCCCGTTTATATACAGATGACTAATGGACAGATACGGGCGGTAAGGTCTGCTACAGGCCAGGAGCGGATATTAGTTCGTCCTTGTTGATTTTATTGTTATGTACCGTTACCTCAATTCGCGCAATTAGATACAACATAGGCTTTGAATTCTTCGCTTAACAGCATATCCAGATTTCGCCAGTAATTTTGCGCGCGGGAGTCTTCATATTGACGGCACATCATAGTTCTGAATCGAGTCCACTCAGACTCACCAAGCGTACCGTATCCTCTTGCAAAATACGCTGATTCGTAAATGCTCCATAGAGAATCGTAGATTAAGCTGAATTGCTGGCGTTCTGTTTGTTCAAGATCTGCGATCCCAGTGTTTCGGAATTCCGAAAACATTCTGGAAAGCTCCTTGTGGAAGCGAGCGAAAGCCTCGAATCGTTCAATCTCGCTATGCTCTCCCCATACGACTCTGCACGAACTGCCGCGGTATTCTCTCTCACCTCAAATACTAAGAAGAGGAGGGTACCGATTACAGTAATACTAGATACAATCTCACTGATTCTGCTTCAACTAACAAGTTTCACGCTATTTTCTTAGACACATAACGCCCTGAATAATAAGAGCAAACATGTCCGCTATTGGCCGAAAGCGGGAGTTAGAAAACGTGGCCTGATCCCTATGTCTTCCTTTGTCTTCCTTTGTCTACCGTGCTTCGTCTCGTATTTTTTGTATCACACAGCTAACCAATACAAATTGGGCGACATAATAACTTATCATAATTAGCCAGTCCGCAGCAGGAACCTCCATCACGAATCGATCTATGGCTATGATGGAATCTGAAAAAATAAAAACTGCAGCACCGAGCGTGACGCCTTTGATGTTAGATGTGTTGGCGCTTAGCCCCATAAACGTGATTACTAAAAGATAGGCGATAACAGGGAGTCGCATCTCTCCAGCATAATTCCACATGACATATGCCATCACCAAGCTGGCGCCTGCAAGCAAAAGGCCTATTTGGTAGTTTGCCGACCAGCTACTGTGATATCTAATAAACAGGCTGCCGTATAGAGATTGGGCAAGCAAGAAAGAGGAAAGTCCCGGCACAAATAGGCCTATTTCGAGTAATACATCACCGCCCATACTAAATAGAAGTGCCAATAATAAATGAACACTTAGAGAGTTTATGCCAGTTTTAGCGGCGAGAAAACTCAAGAAAAGAATTGGCACAATTTTTAGTAAAGCGGAAAGCTCTATTGGTGTAGATGGTGCTAATATTAGATAGCTCAGGCAGGAAAAACCAAAGAATATAGTTGTTCGATTCAAGGGAAAATTCATCAGAAATCCTCTGGCAGCACTAAAAATTATCACTTATAAAGTGAAGCTGGAATGTGTAATAACGAGGGCAGGCCTCGTTTTAAAGCGTCCGCTTTCGGCTGCGAGCTCAACTGGTCGACGCAACACTTTAATCTTATAGTAATAAGATGGAGTGTTGATTATGAAACGCAGAACCCGAATAGAGTACACAAAAGAGCAAAAGGGACTATGTTTGGCTTATGGCTAGGGAGGCTGTCATCGCCGACGCCGATGCTGAGAATTATAGGTGAATAGGGCTATGACCTAGACAAAGTCCGTTTAGTACACCAGCAAAGCTGACTATTAAAAGAGGTCAGAGTAAGTAGTCGGTACTGCATATTTACTCTGACCTGATTAGCACTATGATGCGTCGAACAATTGACCGACGGGGTGAAGCCCATTGGAGAGTACAAAACTCATATCAGCCTGAACGCCGCCTACTATAGAATCGCTGTCATAAAGCTGCATGGCAAATTCAGCGACTTGTTCAGCAGTGTGAAACTGAATTCCATCAGCATTCATCGCAGGCATTTTGGAGCCCTGCATTGCGTTCATCATGAATTCAGTCGCAATAGGGCCTGGAGCAAGCAATTGCGCCCGCATCGGTAGTTTTCGACTACTTAGCTCTAATGCCATTCCTTCAGTTAACGCAGTAACAAAGAACTTGCTAGCTGAGTAGGGGATTGAACTTTCGAATAGCGCGTAACCTGCCCCAGAAGCAACATTTATGAGCCTAGCCGGTTGTTCGTGCTTAAGGTGGCTGAACGCAACTGAAAGTACTGCTACTGCACTCACATTTACCGCGACCATGGCGCGCATCTTTTCGGGGGTTGTGTCCCAGCTGTAGTCCCATTGACCAAAGGCGGCATTATTGATCAGAACATCAGCACCGATGTTAGGTAGATCGTCGGCCAGTTGCTGGACCTGATTCTCATCTGCTAAATCTACAACTCGATACTCGACACTGGGAGCGCCTTTCGCTAGAAACTCAGCCTTTAATGCTTCTAACAACGGTTCGCGACGGGCAATCAAAACTAAGTTATCACCCCGATCTGCGAATTGGTGAGCAATTGCAGCGCCCAGTCCACTACTTGCCCCTGTAATCATTACCGTAGACATAATTATTCCTCTTTAGTTATTTATTCAGCTCGCGCTTGCCAACCGATGAAGTGTTCTTGTCGTTATGATGGCGGCAGGACGCCAGCTAAAATTTTCATTACGGCGTCGAAGTAACGAGCGTCCAGAGATGGCCCCGGGCTTTTACTGTTTAGCCTGGCAACTCGTTCTCGACTGATAAACCAGTGTTCTATCAATGAGCTAAACACCGCCAGCATCATGTCTGCCTGAATGTCTTTTCTGAGAACACCCTTGCTCTGTAAGCCTTCAATGAATGCGATGCCGTTCGTTTGAAGCTCCCTCTCAGTTGCGCCTGGTTCAAACTCACCCTCGAAACATTCGAGTGCGAACATTCGTGCAATTTCTGGATGCTTCTGAATAAACGAAAAGTAAGCAGCTGCTGAATCAGCCACTGCTACTTCGGAGTGACCCGTCTCAGTCGAAGAGAACACCGCCCTTTGTTGTTCCGCATAAGTGGCAACGGCGGCATCCTTAACCGCAAGCCACAACCCTTGTTTGTCACCAAAATAGTGATAAATCAGGCTCTTAGTGACGCTCGCTTGCTTCGCAATAAGGCTGATCGGCACTGCTGCATAGCCGCGTTCGAAAAATAGCTCTGTCGCTATTTTTAGGATTGTCCCGGAAGTCCTCTCGCGGTCTCTCTGCCGGTAATTTGTCGCTTCATCATTCATATGCTATCTATTTATTAACTGGTCGTTCGGTCAATTAAACTGATATTTACTATTGATTGCAACTTTTTTTCGGGAGGGGCTGGGGAATTGACCAAACGAGGTGTCTCCCGATTCACGCTGATGCTGGTATTTGTTATAGATTAGTCTGCATAGAAAACCGATGATGTAGCCTGCGATGTGAGCAGGAGAGGGGATTGGTATGGAAGCACCAAGTTACGAATCTTACATACACGGGAAAACGAACCGAAATTTGGCACACATCCCGGGTAGCTACGGTTATCCGTTGATTGGTCAAACGATTCAATTCATTGATAGCCCCCTGGAAGCCACACTCACAAGCTATCTGAAATACGGGCCCGTATTCCGCCAGTCCCTAGGGTTTCAACATATAGTCGGAACGGTTGGGCCGGAGTTTATAAAGCAAATCAGCCTTGATTCTGACAAAGTGTTTTCATCGCGTACGGGATGGGAGGATATGGTTGGAGAGTTCTTCGAGGGCAGTCTAATCGTGCAGGATTTCGATGATCACCGTCTCCAGCGCCGTCTTATGCAAACCGCTTTTAAGACGGAGTCACTGCGCGGCTACGTCAGCAGTATAAATGAGATTATCTCTGACCAGCTAGCCGATTGGTCTGTGCAACAGCCGTTGTTGTTCTATCCTGCCATCAAAGCCTTGTTGCTGGATATTTCTGCCAAGGTTTTTTTGGGCGCGCAGTTGAACGAAGAAGGGGCGCGTATCAATAAGGCATTTGTCGACTATGCCAATGGTGCGACGAGTGTGATTAAGAAGGACTGGCCGGGATTACCCTATCACAAAGGTCTAAAGGGGCGGCGCGTATTAGAGCAGTTTATTCGCCAGTCGATTGAGCAGAAACGCGCTGGTGATGGTGCCGATATGTTCAGCTATTTCTGTCGCGAAAAAAATCAGCAGGGATACTATTACAGCGACCAGGAAATTACCGACCATATGTTGTTCCTGCTCTTTGCGGCTCACGATACGACCACCAGCGCCCTAACGATGGTTATGCATCTGTTGGCTAGCAATCAGGACTGGCAAGGACAGCTAAGGGAAACGGTGAATGCTAGCACTACCGGTGCATTGAACTACGAGCAACTTGGTGCGGATATGCCGCTGCTCGATTATACTTTCAAGGAAGTGTTGCGCCTGTACCCGCCTGTCCCGGGAGTTGTGCGTCGCACCATTCAACCCTGCGAAATTGGCGGCTACGAAGTGCCTGCCCATACTCTGGTGCAGACATCAATTGTGGCAACTCAGTATATGGAGGAATATTGGCGCGATCCCTTTGCATTTGATCCACTAAGATTTTCCGACGCGCGCCAGGAACATAAACAGCATGCGTATTTATGGGCGCCTTTTGGTGGTGGAGCCCACAAATGCATTGGTCTGCATTTTGCCGATATGTTGTTTAAGTGTGTGCTGTTTCAAGTTCTAAAAAAGCACCGAGTTAACTTCGTTGACGAGACGCAGCGTAACGGGAAAATTAAATATGTACCCTTTACAAGGCCTAAGGATAATCTACCGCTTGTTTTTAGTAGTGATGGCTAAGTCGCCCCGCAGCTGATTCCGCGAGTACCGCCCCGAGAAATTTGGAGATATCGAATGAGCAAAGTATTTACGTGTCTGGTTTTTAGTCTAGTAGTTGCTGCGGTGGCCAACGCCAGTGAGACGCAGGAATGGCAGGGCGAGGACTATGCTCTATCTATGGCGGGCGCGCTGATTAATGATCACTGTGGGCGAGTTTGGCAGGGCGGGGAATACGTAAGCATTCATGCATGTAATTACCAGCTAGCGAATCGTTTCACCGTTGCTATTTCCGCTCAGAAATTTGATGAGTGTACGGTGCTGGCGCAAGGCGACATCGTCAGAATAGCCGATTGCATGGTTGAGCGTTTTAACACCTGGCTTGAACAGCAACCACAGTAGAAGTGAGGAGAGATAATTTTCGGAGGCAGTAGTTCTTGCAGAGCCATAATTCAAGTCAAAGCGGCGGTGCGGCGCAGACAGCTGCAGGCTGCCCCATACAAATTCCAGACCGCTAGAACCTCATGTATAAACGATCCATCAGGATTTAAGGAGTACACAATAATGGAAAAAGAGACCCTAGCTATACACGCCGGTTACGAAACCGACCCTACTACCAAATCCGTGGCTGTTCCTATCTATCAGACAGTCGCCTATGAATTCGATAACGCCCAGCACGGTGCCGATCTATTCGATTTAGCGGTGCCTGGCAACATCTACAGCCGCATCATGAATCCTACCAACGATGTGTTGGAGCAGCGAATGGCTGCGATGGAAGGTGGTATCGCGGGATTGGCTGTGGGCTCTGGTATGGCGGCTATCAACTACTCGATTCTGACTATCGCGAAAGCGGGTGACAATATTATTTCGACGCCGCAGCTATATGGTGGCACCTACACATTGTTCGCTCATATGTTGCCTAGCCAAGGCATCGAGGTACGCTTTGCGGAGGACGATTCGGCCGAGGCGATCGAGAAGCTAATCGACGACAAGACCAAGGCAGTCTATTGCGAAACTATCGGTAACCCTGCTGGCAATATTATCGATCTAGAAGCAGTCTGCGCCGCTGCCCACAAGTACGGTGTCGCCGTGATCGTCGATAACACCGTGGCTTCACCGGTCATCTGTAATCCCATCGATTTCGGCGCCGACATCGTCGTGCATTCTCTGACTAAATACATCGGTGGCCACGGCACGTCTATCGGTGGCGTGATCGTAGACTCGGGTAAATTCCCCTGGGCCGAACACAAGGATCGTTATCCAGAATTGAATGAACCAGAACCTTCTTATCACGGCGTTGTATATACCGAGGCTCTAGGGGAGGCGGCATACATAGGGCGAGCAAGAACAGTCCCGCTACGTAATACTGGTGCGGCCTTGTCGCCCATGAACGCCTTCTTAATCTTGCAGGGATTGGAAGCACTAAGCCTGCGCATGGAACGGCACTGTACTAACGCCATGGCCGTTGCTGAATTCCTCTCCGGGCATGACAAGGTGGAATGGGTTAATTTTGGTGGTCTAGAGAGTGATCCTAATCATGCCTTAGCGAAAAAATATTGCGGCGGTGTTCCGGCATCTCTGCTGACCTTCGGTATCAAAGGTGGTTTCGAAGCAGGCGTACGTTTCTATGACGCCCTAGCTATGATTAAGCGTTTGGTGAATATTGGTGATACTAAGAGTCTTGCTTGCCATCCCGCTTCGACTACGCACAGGCAGTTAAATGAAGAAGAGCAATTGGCGGCAGGTGTGACGCCGGAGACTATGCGGATTTGTGTTGGTATCGAACATATTGATGATATCATCGCGGATATTGAGCAGGCATTGGCAGGGGCATAACGGTTTCTAAAAGGTAAAAAACAATGAAAAATATCCCAGTGGTTTTAGTTATGGCGCTAGCACTTGTTGGCTGCGAGAGCATGAATGACGATGGAGGTATTCCAAGAATTAGATCGCAGAGGCAGGTCGATGCTTACAATGAGACCGTGAGCTCTGAAGGCGAGAAATTGGTCTGCACACGAGAGCGGCCGCTTGGGAGCAATATTTCCCGATTTATGTGCATGACCCTAAATCAACGAGATAGAATTGCATCGCAGGCTCAGCAGGATATCGAAACTATTGGTCGAGGTCCGAACTGAGTATTGCGCGGTGATTTGTTTGTGTCGTAGTTCCAAGGTCGCAATCGTTTGATGGCATGCCTTATAGGAGTTCAATCCAAAGCCCAGTAATAGCTGGGCTTTGGATTTTGCGCGTTACCTATCCGAGAGCCTAGCGCTGACATAGTGCGAGTGCTAGGCGAATAACTCGCTTTTTTGGAAAGGCTATATTCTAAGCAGAGTTACATCGCACTTGGCATTGTTAGACACGCCGGTTGCTGTAGAACCTATTGCCGCCTGCAATCCCTTCTTCGAATGAGTTCCGATGACAATAAGATCGGCTTTCTTCTTACCGGCTTCCTTGCAGATAATTTCGTAGGGCTTGCCGACCTTGATCAGGCAGTTCTTTTGGGAGATGCCAAAAGAGGCTGCGATTTTCTCTACCTTTGGAACGATCTCTTCTCTCAAAGTCTTTTGGTAGTCTTTCGGAAGAAACGTATAGGGGAGCACGTTAATCACTATGAGTTTGCTCCCGTAATATTTGGCTAGCTGGGAGGCCTTAGCTAGCACCTTTTTTCCTTCCGGTGAAGCTTCTATTGCACAAAGAATAGTCTTATACATAGTTCTGTCCCTCTTTAGAAAGCATTAATAGCTCGTCGTTAAACTGGTTGCCACGCTGTCCTTACCTAACTCTGTCAGTCTACCATTTCGAGCACGGCTGTCCGACTGAGATCATCTGATTAACTGATTTAGGACAACAATGTATCTGGTGGCTATTGTTCGATATGGAATCAGCTAACGGCTCTATAGCTAAAACGCATACGGATAATGAATAGGGTGACGAGGTGGGGATTAAGCTCTTCTACTAAAGAGGAATAAACTTGGGGATTAAAAGTTCGCGCGAACCTTAAATACAAACTCAGCGCCAGTATTTGAGCAGGGCTTCTCTGTCTCGCTCAAGTTGCCATCACGTAGATAGCCGTTGTAGCGTTTGCGCTCTAGGCATCTTATTTCGTCTTCGGCATTGTTGATTTCAACACGGTAGGTAAAGTTGCCGTAGCCGACTTTTTCGGCGAATAGCTTGAGCTCTGGGCGAAGCTTCCCTTCGCCGAAGAAGACAACGTTATCGATATCATAGCGGACGCGATTGCCGCCGGTTCCGCCGACATCGCCGAAGCCGTCTTGATAATTGATGCCGAAACTTAAATTTTGTGAGGGTACGTCTTGGCGATAACCTAGGCGAAAACCCCCACGGTCGAAGGGAATGATTGTGCGTTCTTTACCGATGAGTGGGTCATAAATATAGGCGTCTTCGAAATTAAAAGCCGCCGTAACTACAGCCTGCGGCATGTTAAGGAAGCCCAGCCGTATGCTCGCGTTTAGATACAGGCCGAAGACCTTGCCATCGCCTACATTACCGTTGGCGCTAATTGGCGTCGAAGGGTCGGTAGTTACATCTACCTTGCCGATTGAATCCGATACGTCGTAATAGAAGAACCGAGAGTTTAAGACACCGCCATCGTTCGGCAGACGATAGTCGAGATTGATGTTGTAGCGCCAGGTTTGCTCCTGCTCTAACTCGGGGTTTCCGGCAATCGTATCTTGATCGTCGTCCTGCTGATTCACGCCTGCTGAAAAATCTCTGAAGCTGAGCTGAGAAACATCTTTCTCTGCAGATACGCGCAACTGGAAGCTGCTATTAATGTCGAAGCGGACATCCATTTTTGGCTTGATGAAATCGAAGTCTCTTTTTCTATTGATGTCGCCGCTCTGTTCTATCTCAGATGTTTCATAGAAAAGCGAGCTCTCAAGTGACGTGCGCCCATTAATCTGCCAATTGTGAATGGCAAATCCTTCGAAGCGAATCTCTTCGACTTTGGAGAGCGCGTTGGGAACGGGTATGGGCCTGAGGCCGCCAAAGTCTGGTGAAGTTTCACCTGGGACGTTTAATCCGAGTCGTAGCGCGGAGTTTTGAATGGTCTGCGCGCCCTCGGCGCCTAGCTCTAGAGATTGCTCTGCCGCAATCGGCCAAGTGTAAGATGTGCGGGCAATGCGTTCCTGGTACTTGCTAGAAGTGTCTAGAAAGAGATCCTTTGTCTCAGCGCCGCCCAGTACTGTAGACACAAAGCTTTCACGCGTCGTGGCTCGATCCTCTTCATTCACTATGAAGAGCAATTTGTATTTTCCACCGTTGCCGAAATTGTGTTCGTAGTCGCCGCCAAGTTCCCAGTTATCTTGAGTAGAGGGCAGTTGCTCGCGTTCATAGGTGACTGCGGCGTTGGGTGTTTGGTAATCAGTTATGGTGCGGCTGAGGCTAGCCGGTGGATCGCTCTCGCTATACAGGAAGTTGAATGCAATTCGGTCGGTGGGAGAGGGCTGATAGACGACGTTTGAGTTCAGTCTGTAGGTTGTCTGCTCGCGAATCCGGTCGAAGTCTCGTGTATCGTTTAATGTGTTGTCCGCAAGAAAGCTCACTTCTCTAGTTTCTAGAGATTGATATTCACTGGTAACGTCAGCACTGATTAGATAGTTGAGCGAGCCTGTCTGCGCACTATAGGAGAACGTGCCATTGGGCTCTACCGTTCCATCATGAAATTGTGTGAAGCCTAGCTCTCCGGATATGCTGGAGTTGCTCTGTGATTCAAGCAGGACGATGTTGACCAATTGCCCTGAGTTGCGCACATCCAAATCGCCGGAGCTGCCACGAATGATCTCTATGTAATCAACCTGCTCGGCAGCGATGCGGTCGAGCTGACTACTTGCCTCGTTCGCCTTGCCGGCGAGGCGCTTGCCGTTAATCAGAATTTGGCTAGAGGCGCCCAGGCCTCGGTTGTTGTTGCCGAAGCTCGGGACCTGATTGCCTTCTAGTGCGAGCCCTATGCCAGGAATTCGGCTGAGCATATCGTTCACCGATACCGCTCCGTACTCAGAAAAGTAGGCGGCAGGATAGGTGATCGTCGCATCATCCTCTGCTTCGCTCTGCGCGAGCAGTGGGTTTGAGGCGGCGCTTAGAAATAGGGCCAGGCTGGTCAGTAGGCGATTCTTCATAAGTCTAGTCAATCAAGTTTGAATGAATTTAGTCGTTTCGGATTTCTCATTAGCCATCAACACTGTTGATGGCTAGATTTTTATTCGCTTTCGTTTCTCGGTCTGGCACTTCCAGCAAAAATCAAAGCTGCCGTCATTTTCCTCATCGCAGTTAGCGCAGGTCCAAGGTTCCGTTGGTTCGGGGTTGGTTAGCTGCCTCTCGATAATTGACGAGGCCTTGGTGAAATCCTGATCGTTAATGATCCAGAGTTCCAAAAACATATTCTCGATGCCATGGCGGGCACCGTTAGGAATCGTGTGCTCATTCTTTACGAAGGATTCGATGTTGTTTAGTGCGAGGATGTTCTTCGCCGAATGCAGAACAACTACATTTTCGTGGGTGTAGATTTTTTTCATAGAGATTCACAGTTTGTCCACATTGACCTGATTGCAATGCACGGGCAAGTATCGAGTTTCTGCCTCGCTGTGTCCAATACAAAAGAGTAGCTAAATGTTACTTCGTCTCTACGAATGAGCGTAGGCCTCGATGGCGTCATCGCATTGTACTGATGCAATCTCGAGATATTCTTGAATGGGCGTCAGTGCTTCCGGCACAAGTAGGA
>Ga0307986_10000401_pt1 | contig 32353 bp, 32 predicted proteins | sample EllFjometageno82_FD_203170 | JGI IMG/M metagenome (GOLD analysis project Ga0307986, IMG submission 203170) | Marine microbial communities from Ellis Fjord, Antarctic Ocean - #82 | ecosystem: Environmental > Aquatic > Marine > Unclassified | place: Southern Ocean | collected 2014-10-09 | reverse complement strand
TTTTTTCAATTATAATCTTTGGAGTAAGGCCAACCATAGCTCAAACTTTACCTGAAAGCATTACTTTAGAAGAAGCATTAATTTTTGGTTTGGAAAACAATCGAAACATTATTAATGCAAGTCGAGAGGTTCAAAGGGCCTATAAAGAAAAATGGAGCGTAATGGCTATTGGGCTTCCTCAAATTAGTGCCAGTGCTGATTACAAAAATTTTATTGAATTACCCACCTCTTTAATCCCTGCACAATTTTTTGGAGGAAAAGAGGGTGAATTTGCTGAAGTACAATTTGGAACTCCTCAAAACATAAGCGCAGGAGTAATAATGGAACAATTAATTTTTGATGGATCTTATATTGTGGGGCTGGAATCAATTAAAATTTTTACAGCCATTTCTGAAAATATTTTAGAAAAAACAGTCCTTGAAGTTAAAAAGAATATTGTTTCTACTTACTCTTCAGTTCTTCTCATTCGTGAAAATATTAAGTTTTTGGAAAAGAACCGGGTAAGCTTAAAATCTAATTTAGATGAATTAATCGCTTTATATCAAAATGGCTTTGAAGAAGAAGAAAGCGTCGAACAACTTCGCCTAACTCTTGCTGGAGTTGAAACTCAACTTCATTATGCTCAGAATACAGAACGCATTACTTTAGATATGCTTAAGCTTTTATTAGGTTTTCCTACAGCTTCTCCAATGTTTTTAAAAGATAGTTTAGAAAATTTGACAACTGAAGGCCTTTTTAATCTACAAACCAACAAAAGTCTCAATTACGCTAATAATATTGATATTAAAATTGCTGAAAACACACTTCTTTCAGAGGGAGCTTTATATAAATACGAGCGCTCTAAAAACCTACCTCGTCTTTCTGCTTTTTTAAGTGGAAATTATACAGGAAATAGTGATCGCTTTTCTTTTACTGAAAATGATCAAAAATGGTTTGGGACTGCACTTTTTGGCATTAATCTTCAAGTGCCAATTTTTAGTTCATTTATGCGATTGGCTCAATCTCAAAAAGCGAAAATCAAGATTGAACAAGCTCAATCTTCATTAGAAGAAACTCAAGAACGTATTTATATAGAAGTACAGGCTGCAAAAAACGAATATCAACTATCCGTTGAGACCTATTTTACCAATAAAGAAAATTTAGCTCTTGCCACTAGGATAGAGCGAAAAAATCAACTTAAATATATTGAAGGTATTTCTAGTTCTTTTGAACTCAGACAAGCACAACTTCAAATGTATGGTGCTCAAAACAATTATATAAAAGCCATTCAAAATGTCATTCAAAAAAAATTAAATCTAGAAACGCTACTTAACTCTCCTCAACAATAATAGTCATGAAAAAATTAATTTATATTCTTAGTTTGACTTTATTGCTTTTTGCCTGCGGACAAAAAACAATAGACCTAACTGTTTCCAATCCAGAAAAAAACAGCTTAGAAGAACTTGAAAAACAAAAAAAATTATATTCTGAACAAATCAACAGTATTAGCACTGATTTAGAACTAGTAAATACTGCTATAGAAAAATTAAGTGGTGATCAAAAAACAACTTTAGTAACTGCATTTGAAGTAAATCCTGAGATTTTTAATCATATGGTAGAAGTTCAAGCCAATGTTAAAACGCGTCAGAATCTAGAGTTATATCCTGAGTTTGGAGGGCGATTGGAACAGATTCTTGTTGAAGAAGGTCAATCCGTTGAAAAAGGAACATTATTAGCTATAATTGACAATGCGGGAATGCAAGACCAATTGGATCAGATAAAATTACAGTTAGGTTTGACTAAAACTACCTTTGAAAGAACCCAGCGTTTATGGAATCAAAAAATTGGTTCTGAGATGATGTTCCTGGAGGCTAAAACTCGATATCAGGCACAGAAAAAACAAGTGGCACAAATGAAAGAACAGTTAGCAAGGACAAAAATATATGCCCCTTTTAACGGAGTTATTGATGAAATAATTGCTCGAAAAGGTGGCGCTATGGTTCCGGGGATGACTCCCATTATTAGAATCGTAAATTTAAATAGCATGTATATCGAATCAGATATGCCTGAAAATTATCTTGCTAATATTAAAAAAGGTAGTAAGGCCGTTGTAACAATTCCTGTGCTTAATGAAATTCAAACTACCATGATTCGCCAAACGGGAAATTTTATTCAGCCTAACAACCGTACTTTTCGTGTAGAAGCTCCTCTTAAAAACTCTAACGGAATGATCAAGCCCAATTTAAATGCCCGTTTAAGCATTGTCGATTACTCCAACCCTAAAGCCTTGATGCTTCCTTTAAGAGTAATTAGAAAAAACGCAAAAGGCGAATCATTTGTTTTTGTAATTAGTGCTGTAAAAAATAATACTCATCATACCGCAGAGCAACGCTTTGTTAGTCTTGGCAAAAGTAAGAGCGAAAAGGTGGAAATAATAGAAGGAATAAACGTTGGGGATTTAATTGTAGATGAAGGAGTAAGTCTTTTGGTCAACGGCCAAAAAGTAACTCGAATTATAGAATAATGGCAAAATCAAAGAGAACATATAATACTAAAGAATTTCTAATTTCAAGTTGGGCCATTGAACATAAAACTGTGGTCTATGTCATTATGGCTATATTTTTTTTATTAGGAATTAGTTCCTATTTTAATATGCCTCGGGAAACTTACCCGGAAATCAATGATACCAAAATTTTTATTAGCACAATTTATCCAGGAAATACTGCAGAGGACATTGAAAGCTCTATAACCGATCCACTAGAAGAAGCAGTTAAAGGAGTTCCTGATTTAGTGGAAATTCATTCTACATCTTCTGAAGACTTTTCGGTAATAGAAATTGAATTTGATGAAAACATAACCATTGACAATGCCAAACAAAAAGTCAAAGATCTTGTAGATGGAGTTACTTCAGGGCCTGACTGGCCTGTTTTTAATAATGCTAAAGTGGAGCCCGCTGTTTTTGAATTAGACTTTTCAGAATTAAAGCCCATTTTAAATATTAGTTTAATTGGAGACTATCCGATTGAGCAATTAAAAATATATGCTGAAAGACTCGAGCATAGTATTGAACAGCTACCTCAAATCAAAGAGGTTAACATTCGAGGAATTCAAGTTTTTGAAGTTGAAGTAGCAGTTGATATTTACAAAATGACAGCTGCCAAAGTTTCTTTCAATAATATTTTAGCTGCTATTTCAAATGAAAACACCACAATTTCTAGTGGTAATATTGTTTCTGGTGGACAACGAAGAAATATCCGACTAACTGCTGAGATTCAAGACCCACAAACACTAAAACAGTTTGTAGTAAAAACAGAAAAAGGACCTGTTTATCTAGGAGATATTGCAGATATTTCATTTCAAGAAAAAGAGAAAACTTCTTTTGCCAGATCCTTTGGTCAAAAATCTGTATTACTGGATGTTATAAAACGAGGAGGTAAAAACTTAGTTTTAGCTTCTCAAGACATAAAAACTTTAGTTGCTAAACCCTTAGAAATTGGATTACCAGCTGATCTTGAAATTACCATTTCAAACGACCAGTCTAACATGACATTAGATCAAGTTAGTGAATTGGTAAATAGCATCATTTTTGGAGTGATTTTAGTAGTAACTGTACTTATGTTTTTTTTAGGATTTCGAAATGCATTGTTTGTGGGATTTGCTATACCGATGTCCATGTTTATGTCCTTTATGATTCTATCTGCTCTTGGGTATACAATAAATACTATGGTGTTATTTGGCTTGGTAATGGGTCTGGGAATGTTAGTTGACAATGGAATTGTAGTCGTCGAAAATGCATATAGATTGATGGAGAAAGAAGGTCTTTCTCGAATAGAAGCAGCAAAAACAGGAATTGGTGAAATTGCCTTTCCTATTATTATTTCAACCGCAACAACCATTGCAGCTTTTGCTCCACTTGGAGCATGGCCAGGATTGATGGGCGAGTTTATGATTTATTTTCCCATTACACTTTCTGTAGTTTTAGGGTCTTCTTTAGTGGTGGCTCTATTATTTAATTCAATGCTTGTTTCTCAGTTTATGGAAATAAGCGATCGAGAAATAAGCTTGAAAAGCTTATGGCGATTAACATTCTTTATGGGAGGCCTTGGAGTAATTCTACTGTTTGGATCTCCTAAGACCCGAGTACTAGGGAACATAATGGTGTTAATTCCTTTGCTTTTTTGGTTATATAAATTTTTTATTAAAAAGTGGGCACTAGCTTTTCAAAATAATGCCTTGGTTAAATTGGAAAATGGGTATCGAAGATTTTTAACGTTTTCCCTTCAAGGAAAAAAACCCTATTTCTTTCTTGGAGGAACCTTCTTATTGTTATTGTTTTCATTCGCTTTAATGGGAATTTTCCCTCCTCAAGTAGAGTTTTTTCCAGATAACCAACCAAAACAAATTTTAATATTTATTGAATATCCTGAAGGAACTGCCATTTCAAAAACCAATTTGACTACAAAGCGAATAGAAAAAGAAGTTTTTAATGTAATGAACCGTCCTGAATTCAAGAAAGGTGAATTTAATCTTTTGGTGGAATCTGGAGTGGCTCAAGTAGGTGAGGGAGCTGGGAATCCACAAATTGATAATGGAAACACAAACGAGCTTCCACATAAAGGGAAAATTATTCTTACCATGCAAGCGTTTAAGCTTCGAGATGGAGTCTCTTCAGAAAAGCTTCGTAAAAAAATTCAACAAAAATTAATAGGTAAATTTCCAGGAGTTTCTATTTCTGTAGAAAAAGACGCTAACGGGCCACCAGCTGGATATCCGATAACAATTGAAATTACTGGTGCTGACTATTTGGGACTTATTCAAGCTGCGGAAAAAATGAAAGATTATTTGAACCGTACTAATGTTGCTGGGGTAGAAGAACTTAAAATTGACGTCAATAAAAACAAGCCCGGGCTAGAGTTAAATATCGATCGAAGAAAAGCGGGCGAACTTGGTGTTTCTGCGTCTCAAATAGGTCAACTTTTAAGAACATCTCTCTTTGGAACAAAAGCAGGAATTTTTAAAAAAGAAGGTGAAGATTATGATATAAACGTTCGTTTTAACAAAGATGATCGATACGATGATAATGCTTTGTTTAATCAAAATATCATTTTTAGAGACCCTGCCACGGGACGTATTAAAGAAATACCAGTTTCTACATTAATTAGTCAAGAAAAAACAACAAGCTTTAGTGCTATTAAGCACCGTAAACTTAGTCGTGTAGTAACATTATATTCATCCGTATTAGCTGATTATAATACAAATGAAGTTGCTGATAGGGTGAAGAATGCTTTGGCCAATTATGAACTCCCTAAAGAGGTGAACTTCAGATTTTCAGGAGAAATAGAAGAACAAGAAAAAAACATGTCCTTTTTATCAAATGCTTTAGTCACTGCGCTAGGACTCATTTTATTATTACTTGTTTTTCAATTTAATTCCATTTCAAAGCCCCTGATTATTTTGTTATCTATTTTCTTAAGCTTTACTGGTGTGTTTTTAGGATTAATGGCCTTTCAGATGCCTTTCGTTATATTAATGACAATGATGGGCATTATAGCTTTAGCTGGAATTGTGGTAAATAATGGAGTTGTTCTTTTAGATTACACACAATTATTAATTGATCGAAAAAGTAATGCTGAAGGTATCGCAACCAATGTAATGCTTCCAAAAGAACTAGCTACCCTTGCAATTATTGAAGGAGGAACCGCACGTTTACGTCCGGTGATTTTAACCGCCATTACAACCGTTTTAGGATTAATTCCATTGGCTATTGGATTAAATATTGACTTTTTTACTATGTTTTCTGAATGGAATCCTAATATTTATTTTGGAGGAGATAATGTTATTTTCTGGGGACCATTGGCCTGGACAGTGATTTTTGGCTTAACCTTTGCCACTTTCTTGACATTGATTATTGTTCCCGCAACCTTCTCAATCGTTTATTCCATAAAACTTTGGCTAAAGAAGGTTTTATAAAGAAACTCAAATTCTGAGGTTTGCACCTGAGGATTTTTTATTTTTGCTACAAGATTAAAACACATGTATAGAACTCACAATTGTGGAGAACTCTCCCTAAAGCATCTAAATACTTCAGTAACCCTTTCCGGTTGGGTCCAAAAAAGTAGAGATAAAGGCTTTATCGTATGGGTAGATCTTCGCGATCGCTATGGCATCACACAATTAGTGTTTGATGAAGAGCGTACAGCAAAAGAAGTATATAGAATAGCTCAAAATCTAGGAAGAGAATTTGTCGTTCAAATTAAAGGAACTGTCATTGAGCGCGAATCTAAAAATCCTAATATAGATACAGGTGATATTGAGGTTTTAGTGGAAAAATTAACGATCCTAAATAAAGCCAAAACACCTCCTTTTACAATTGAGAATCAAACAGATGGAGGAGAAGAATTACGAATGCAATATCGCTATTTAGATATTCGTAGAAATCCTGTAAAAGAAAAATTGCTTTTCCGATCACAAGTTTCAATGGCCATAAGAAACTATTTAACTGATAAAGGTTTTATAGATGTGGAAACCCCCTATTTGATCAAATCAACGCCTGAAGGAGCACGTGATTTTGTGGTGCCTTCAAGAATGAATGAGGGACAATTTTATGCTTTGCCTCAGTCTCCACAGACCTTTAAACAATTACTTATGATTGGTGGCATGGATAAGTACTTTCAAATTGTTAAATGTTTTCGTGATGAAGATTTGAGAGCAGACAGGCAACCTGAATTTACCCAGATTGATTGTGAAATGACTTTTGTAGAACAAGAAGACATATTAACTCAATTCGAAGGACTAACGCAATATCTTTTAGAAAAAATTAAAGGAATTCAAAAAACGCCTTTTCCAAGGATGTCATATGATGATGCAATAAAAAAATACGGAAATGACAAACCTGATATCCGTTTCGACATGACTTTTTGTGAATTAAACGATTTGGCACAAGGTAAAGGATTCGGTGTTTTTGATGATCAAGAATTAGTTGTCGCTATTTCTGTTCCTGGAGGGGCAAGTTATTCCAGAAAAGAAATTGATAGCCTAATAGATTGGGTAAAACGACCTCAAATTGGAGCCAAAGGATTGATTTGGGCAAAATATAATGAAGATGGGACATTTAAGTCTTCGGTTGATAAGTTTTTTAATTCCGTTGATCTTGCAGCTTGGGCTGATTGCTGTAATTCAAAAGAAGGGGACTTGATTTTAGTCCTTTCTGGCGAGGCTAAAACCACACGAACACAATTAAGTGCCTTGAGAATGGAATTAGCTGATCGTTTGAAGCTTCGTGATCCAAATGTTTTCGCACCTCTTTGGGTTACTGATTTCCCTTTATTAGAATGGGATGAACAAAGTAAACGTTATCATGCCATGCACCATCCGTTTACCGCACCCAAGCCTGAGCATTTAGAATTATTAAAAACAAATCCTGCTGCTGTTAAGGCAAATGCATATGATTTAGTTTTAAACGGAAATGAAATTGGAGGAGGCTCCATTAGAATTCACGACCAAGGCTTACAGTCCGAAATATTTGACTTATTAGGTTTTTCTAAAGAAGAAGCAAAAAAACAATTCGGATTTTTAATGGATGCTTTTCAGTATGGGGCTCCACCTCATGGTGGAATTGCCTTTGGATTAGATAGATTAGTAGCTATTTTAGGAGGTGAAGAAACAATTCGTGATTTTATTGCCTTTCCAAAAAACAATAGCGGTCGTGATGTTATGATAGATGCACCATCTTCTTTAGACAAAAATCAACTTGAAGAACTTGCACTAAAATCTAATCTGCCCCAAACTTGATGAAACTTTTTTTACGCATATTGTTTATCTCTCTTTTTACTAGTTTAAGCTATGGCCTTTATTATAAAAGTATTGTTGATTTTTTAATAGGAGAGAAGATTATTGGGTTTACAGTTTTAATTGGCACTATTGTTTTTTTACCTCTTTTTCTTTATGAGCAATGGAAAGGGAAACGACTACAAGATTATACTTTGACTGAAGAAAATCTAAAAAAGATGAGAAAAAAGCAAGAACTTATCCTTAAAAAGGAACACAAATCCTTATCTGAAAAACATAATTAAGAGAAATTTATTATGCTTTTATAAAAAGTGAATTTATTGATAATCAAGGGTTTTGGTCATAAAAATTATTAAATCAAAGAGTTTGTTTTAATATAAAGTGTAACTTGTTAATTAATTAAACATCAGAATGACTGGTACAGTAAAATTTTTTAATGAAGGTAAAGGTTTTGGTTTCATTACTAACGATGAATCTGGAGAAGATGTATTCGTTCACATTTCAGCCTTAAATGGCGTAACCCTAAAAGAGGGGGTAAAGGTAGAGTATGTAGAAGAAGATGGTAAGAAGGGGAAGCAAGCTTCCGACATTACCGTACTATAATTCACATATTATTACTATGATCAAAGTGCTTTGGAAACGGGGTTCTTTTTTTTATGTTCTTTTTTTAGCAAAAAAAGCATCTAAAAGACTTCTAGATTCAGACTCCAGAACTCCTCCCTTGATAAGGGTTTTAGGCTGTAGGGCAACAACAGCTTTTTGAAAACCTCTTTTTACATCAGGCGCTCCAAAAACAATTCGTTCAATTTGGCTCCATGCTAAAGCACCAGCACACATCATACAAGGCTCCAGCGTTACGTATAGTGTACATCCAATTAAATATTTACTGTTTAAATTATGAGCTGCTGAAGTAATGGCCTGCATTTCTGCATGTGCCGTTACATCGTTTAACCGTTCTGTTAAATTATAAGCCCTAGCTATAATTTGCTGATTAACTACCACAATGGCTCCTACTGGAACCTCATCGGAAAATTGAGCTTTTTCAGCCTCTTGAAGAGCTTGCTTCATAAAATAAATGTCGTCTAATTTCATGCTCAAAAATACAAATTCTTCAGCCATCAGTTAAACAAGTGTTTTCTTACCTTTAACCCATGGTAGCAGATCACTTTTCATCTATTCAGTATCCCGAAGAATTACGCAAGCTTTCTAAAAAAGATTTAGGAAGCTTTGCAACTCATTTGCGCAAAAAAATTATTCAGGCTTTGGCAAAGGGAGAAGGTCACTTGGGCTCAAGTTTAGGAACCGTTGAGTTAACCGTAGCCTTACATTATTGTTTTGATACTCCCGATGATATTTTGATTTGGGATGTAGGTCATCAAGCTTATGGTCATAAAATGATTACGGGTAGGGAAAAAGCCTTTCAAAGCTTACGGCAATATAATGGAATAAGTGGATTTCCAAAACTTTCAGAAAGCCTGTATGACAACTTTGGGACTGGACATGCGGGAACTGCAATTTCTGCCGCATTAGGCATGGCATTAGCAAACGATTTAAAAGGGATTGAAAAACAACATATTGCAATTGTAGGTGATGCTTCGATTGCCAATGGAATGGCCTTTGAAGCTTTAAATCATTTAGGCAATACCAAGGCTAATGTATTGGTCATTCTAAATGACAATACTATGGGGATTGATCCCAGTGTAGGAGCTTTGAAAAACTATTTTGAGAATATTAAAAAAGAAGCTCCATCCACACCCAATTTTTTTCAATCACTCAATTTACCATACACAGGACCTGTTGATGGTCATAACATAGAGGAGCTACTCCATGAACTTAAAAAACAAAAAATAATAATAGGTCCTCGAATATTACATGTTGTCACCAAAAAAGGAAAAGGATTATCTCTAGCGGAAGATCAACAAATAGCCTACCATTCTCCTGGAAAATTCAACCCATTAACAGGGATGATAAACAATAAACAAAAAGAGGATAAAATCAAATATCAAAAAATTTTCGGGGAAACTTTACTCAAATTAGCAAAAACTAATAAAAAAATCATAGTTATTACCCCTGCTATGCCAACAGGCAGTGGATTGGTCAAAATGATGGAGACCTTTCCTTCAAGATGTATTGACGTAGGTATTGCAGAACAGCATGCGGTGACCCTTGCTGCAGGAATGGCCACCCAAGGGTTAATCCCCTTTTGTGTAATCTATTCTACTTTTTTACAAAGGGCTTACGATCAAATTATTCATGATGTAGCACTACAAAATTTACCTATTGTTTTTTGTGTTGATCGTGCTGGCCTTGTAGGTAATGATGGTCCTACTCATCATGGGGTATTTGATATTGCTTTTTTAAGATGTATTCCAAATCTTCATATTGCAGCTCCTAAAGACGCTAATACCCTTCAAAATTTACTCTTTACTGCTCAGCAAGGGCTAAAACATCCCCTTGCTATTAGATATCCCAGAGGATATAGTCAAGAAACCGTGCTAAATTTAAATTTTAAAAACGTTTCTTGGGGAAAAGGTAGCCTACTAAAGAAAGGATCTTCCATTGCAGTTTTATCAATAGGCACATTGGCTTCCGCTATTACAAAGGCATTATGTCAAATTGAAAAATCTGAAGCTTTTTCGCATTATGATTTATGCTTTATAAAACCTCTTGATACGGAAATGCTCAATGAAATTTGTTCTACATACAAAGCCTTAATTGTTTTTGAAGAAGGTGTTAAAAAAGGTGGGGCAGGAACTGCTATACTAGAATATGTAAATGAAAAGGGATATAAGCTTCCTATACAATTAGAGGGAATTCCTGATAATTTTATTTCTCATGGTAATCATGAAACTCTTCTTAAAGAAGTTGGTTTAGATACACAGTCTATAACTGAAAAATTAAGCTTGTTATTAAATAAAACAGAAGGAAGGCTTTAAGTGCGAGATCGTTTTTTATATTTAGCAAATGAGTGATCAAAAACGTCTTTTTTTACTAGATGCATTTGCCCTAATTTATAGAGGATATTATGCTTTTATCAAAAACCCAAGAATTAATTCTAAAGGAATGGACACCTCCGCTATCATGGGGTTTACCAATTCATTACTAGACGTAATAAAAAGAGAGCGCCCAGATCACCTGGCCGTATGCTTTGACAAAGGCGGATCTGTTAGTCGTAACGAAATGTTTTCCGAATATAAAGCCAATCGGGATGAAACCCCTGAAGCAATTAAAATTGCAGTGCCCTATATTCAGGAAATTTTAAAGGCGATGCACATTCCGGTAATTGAAAGAGAAGGTTTTGAGGCAGATGATATTATTGGAACTTTAGCCAAACAAGCGGAAAAAGAAGGCTATAAAGTATTTATGGTTACACCTGACAAAGACTTTGCTCAATTGGTTTCTGAAAATATTTTTATGTACCGTCCTGCAAGAATGGGAAACGGTATAGAAATCTGGGGAATACCAGAAGTACAAGAAAAGTTTGAAGTGAAATATCCCGAACAAGTTATTGATTACCTTGGAATGATGGGGGATGCTGTAGATAATATTCCCGGTCTGCCAGGTGTTGGAGATAAAACTGCTAAAAAGTTTTTAAAAGCCTACGGGAGTATGGAGGTCTTATTGGAAAACACACATGAAATTAAAGGAAAGCTTAAAGAAAAAATTGAAGCCAATAAAGAATTAGGAATTCTATCTAAAGAGTTAGCGACTATCATTTTAGATGTTCCCGTTACTTTTGAAGCCAAAACTTATGAGTTAAGTACTCCTGATCATGAAGCAGTAGAAATCCTTTTTGAAGAACTGGAATTCAGAAGAATGTCAGATAATTTTAAAAGAATTTTTGCTTTAGAAAAATCACATCCTAAATCCAAAGAAAAAATTATTGCCCCCAAACCACCTATTGAAGGCCAGCAATTTGATCTTTTTTCATCTCCAGGAAGTGGCACTGTTTCAAAAAGCAGTGTGATTAATCGTAAAAATTTAAGTGAGCAAGGCCATTTTTACCAATATGTCAGTACTTATGTCGGTAGAGGTCTTTTATTGAAAGAGTTGATGGATCAAAAAAGTGTTTGTTTTGATACTGAAACAACTTCCCTAGATGCATTAAAAGCAGAGTTGGTTGGAATTGCCTTTTCATGGGAACCTGGAAAAGGATACTATCTCGTGCTTCCTGAAAATAGAGAGGAGGTACTCCAAATTCTTGAATCCTTTAAGCAATTTTTTAAAGAACCCTTCATTGAAAAGATTGGACATAATTTAAAATATGATTTGAAAGTTTTACGTAATTATGGAGTTGATGTAAAAGCTCCTCTTTTTGACACCATGATTGCTCATTATTTGGTCAATCCTGATATGCGTCACAATTTGGATATTTTAGCAGAGACCTATTTAAATTATTCGCCACAATCCATTACAGAACTTATTGGTAAAAAAGGTAAAAATCAAGGAAGTATGCGAGATATATCCATATTGCAACAAACAGAATATGCGGTTGAAGATGCGGATATCACTTTACAGCTCAAGCACCATTTTGAAGAAGAAATGAACAACGCCAGTACTTTATCATTATATAAGGACGTAGAGTTACCTTTGGTGAAGATCCTTACTGATATGGAATGTGAGGGAATCAATCTTAATGTTTCTTTTTTAGAAGAACTTTCAAAAACATTAAATACAGATATTCAGGAACGTGAAAAAGCAATTTTTGAGGCAGCTGGAGAAACCTTTAACCTTGCTTCGCCAAAACAGTTGGGGCCCATTCTTTTTGACAAGCTAAAATTAGTGGATAAACCTAAGAAAACTAAAACAGGGCAATATTCAACCGCAGAGGATGTCCTTTCTTACTTGGCAAAAGAACATCAAATTGTCTCTGATATTTTAGATTGGCGATCTCTTCAAAAATTACAAAACACATATGTTGAAGCTCTTCCCAAAGAGATTAATTCAAAAACCGGAAGGGTTCATACCATCTATAACCAAGCCGTAGCATCAACAGGGCGCTTGAGCAGTAATAGTCCTAACCTACAAAATATTCCCATCAGAACACCAAGGGGTCAACAAGTTCGTAAAGCATTTATTCCAAGGGATAAAAACCATGTTTTACTAGCTGCCGATTATTCTCAAATTGAATTACGAATTATTGCTGCATTAAGTAAAGATGAAGGAATGGTGAATGCCTTTAAAAACAATGAAGATATTCATCGTGCTACTGCAGCAAAAGTGTTTGACATCCCCTTGGAACAAGTAACACGTGAACAGCGAGGTAATGCTAAAACGATAAATTTTGGGATTATTTATGGTGTTTCTGCCTTTGGCCTGAGTCAACAGACAGAATTAAACAGAACTGAAGCAAAAGAGCTTATTGAAACCTATTATGAAACCTATCCAAAACTACGTGCGTTCATGCGAGAACAAATTGATTTTGCTCGGGATAACGGCTATGTTTCAACAGTACTAGGTCGAAGACGTTATTTAAAAGACATTAACTCTCAAAATGCAATAGTTCGAGGTGCTGCAGAACGTAATGCTGTTAATGCACCTATTCAGGGAAGTGCTGCTGATATTATAAAATTGGCAATGATTTCTATTTATAATCGATTAAATGAAGAAAAATGGAAATCTAAAATGCTGCTCCAGGTTCATGATGAACTGGTTTTTGATGTTCCTAAAGATGAAATTGAGTCTTTAAAAATCATGGTAAAAAATGAAATGGAAAACGCATTTGAACTAGATGTTCCTTTACTCGTCGATATTGGAATTGGAAACAATTGGTTAGAAGCTCACTAGTAAAAAAATATCTATTTATCAAGCGCTAAAGAATTAGAATAAAAAATTTTTTCAAAGTGATATATAATTGTACATTTGCACCCCGTTGAAACAACTTTTCGATGGATAAAATTTTTTATTGTGAATACACTGAGTTATAAAACAATTTCTGCCAACGCAAACACTGTTAAAAAAGAATGGGTTGTCTTAGATGTAAAGGGGCTTCCTTTAGGTAGAGTTTCTGGTATTATTGCCAAATTCTTACGTGGAAAATACAAAACCAATTACACCCCCCATGTAGACTGTGGTGACAATGTTATTGTTGTCAATGCAGCTCATGTTACTTTAAGTGGGAACAAATGGGAACAAAAAGAATATGTGCGTCATACTGGTTATCCCGGAGGACAACGTTTTCTTAATGCAACTCAACTACATAATAAAAAAGACACTCGTCTTGTAGAAAATGCAGTACGAGGAATGCTTCCTAAAAATAAATTAGGTGCTGAATTATTCAGGAACCTTCGTCTTTACAGTGATTCCGAACATCAGCAAGAAGCACAAAATCCAAAAACCATTAACATAAACGAATTTTTATAATGGATACTATTCACACAATTGGCCGTCGAAAAACATCTGTCGCTCGAATCTATGTAAGCGAAGGAAAAGGAGCAATCACAGTTAACAAAAAAGATTATACAGACTATTTCCCAACTGCTACTTTACAGTACAAGGTTCAGCAACCCTTTTTATTAACAGACACAAAAGGAAATTATGACTTGAAAGTAACTGTTAAAGGAGGCGGATCCAATGGACAAGCTGAAGCTGTTCGTCTAGCCATCTCAAGAGCACTCTGTAAAATCAATGAAGAACACCGTACAGAACTAAAGCCTGAAGGCTTATTAACACGTGATCCACGTATGGTTGAACGTAAGAAATTCGGTCAGAAAAAAGCAAGAAAAAAATTCCAATTCTCTAAACGATAATTGGTATCCGTTTTGCTTCGGCAGAACCATGTTCATTAATTTATCAAATAACCCAGTTGCTTAAACCGTCAAGGCGGATGTTAGTTTAGCATCTAAACAAGATTAAAAACTTGTTGCTATTCAAAAGGAACGTAAACTAAAACACAATGGCAAAAACAGAAGTAAATGACCTGCTTAACGCGGGAGTCCACTTTGGACACTTAACAAGAAAATGGAATCCCAATATGGCACCATATATTTATATGGAGCGTAATGGAATTCATATTATTAATCTATATAAAACTGCTGCTAAGATTGAGGAAACGAATGAAGCACTAAAAAAAATAGCTGCTTCAGGCCGTAAAATTCTTTTTGTTGCTACAAAAAAACAAGCCAAAGACATCGTTGCTGAAAAAGCTAAAGCTATTAATATGCCATATATTACTGAGCGTTGGCCTGGAGGAATGTTAACAAACTTTGTTACTATTCGTAAAGCAGTAAAAAAAATGGCATCTATCGATCGTATGAAGAAAGATGGAACATTCGAAACTCTTTCCAAAAAAGAACGATTACAAGTAGATAGATTACGTGCAAAACTTGAGAAAAACTTAGGCTCAATAACTGAAATGACACGCCTTCCAGGTGCCATTTTTATTGTTGATACTACTCGCGAGCACATCGCTGTAAAAGAAGCTCAAAAATTGAATATCCCAATTTTTGCAATGGTAGACACTAATTCAGACCCACGTGATGTTGACTTTGTAATTCCCTCTAATGATGATGCTTCAAAATCTATTGATAAAATTATGGGGCTTGTTACTGGTGCTGTAGCTGATGGATTAAAAGAACGTAAAAGTGAAAAAGAAGGAAATGCTCCTGATGATGCTGCTAAAATGGAAACTGCAGCGAAAGAAGCTGAAGTTAAGGATAATGAAATGACTACTGATCTTCCTAAAGAGACAGCCTCAGAAGCTCCAAATGCCAAAGATGAAAAGAAAGAAAGTACTTCTGAAAAATCTACTGTTAAAGAGGAAAAAGCTTAACAAACCCATAAAAACTGTATAACTGTGAAAATTACTGCATCTGAAGTAAATAAACTCCGCCAATCAACTGGAGCGGGAATGATGGACTGTAAAAAAGCGCTTGTTGAGGCCGAAGGTGATTTCGAGAAAGCCGTTGAAAATTTACGTAAAAAAGGACAGAAAGTTGCTGCAAATCGTGCTGATAGAAATTCTTCTGAAGGTGCTGTATTGGCAAAGGTAAACGATGAAAACACTTCTGGTGTAATAGTTTCTTTAAACTGCGAAACTGACTTTGTTGCAAAAAATGATACTTATTTAAGTTTAGCTAATGCATTGACTGATTTAGCATTAAATCAGGATACTTTGGAGTCCTTTTTAACTGCTGAATTTCAAGGAATGAGTGTTGCTGAAAAATTGACTGAACAAACAGGACTTATTGGGGAAAAAATTGAAATTGGAGGGTTTAAAAGATTAAGTGCTCCTTTTGTGGGCTCTTATATTCATGCAGGAAACAAAATTGCAACTCTGGTTGGTTTGTCAAATATTATTGACAATGCCGCAGAAGTTTCGAAAAATGTTGCTATGCAGGCAGCTGCTATGAACCCAATTGCTTTGAATGAAGATGGAGTAGATGCTTCTGTAATAGAAAAAGAAATTGAGATCGCTAAGGATCAACTTCGTCAAGAAGGAAAACCTGAGTCTATATTAGACAATATTGCTAAAGGTAAACTCAAACGCTTCTTTAAAGACAATACTTTAGTAAATCAAGATTATATCAAAGACAATAAAATGTCTGTGAGTTCTTATGTTAAATCAGCAGGAGAAGTTCATGTAACTTCATTTGAACGTTTAGCTTTAGTGTAAAAGTTAATTGATTAAATAAAAAAAAGGTCATCTAGAAATAAGATCACCTTTTTTTTTATGATTAAGACTTGTGAAAATTCTTAAAAAGGGAGGTCGTCCTCAACTTGATTTGCATCACCCTCAGCAGGCTGAAAAGAACTAGCAGGTGGCATTGGGGGCATGTCTGTTGGAGCTGCGCCCTCTGAAGTTTCAATTCGCCAACCCTGAATAGAGTTAAAATACTTGGTTTCACCTTCTGGATTAACCCAGTCGCGACCACGTAAATTTATTCCGATTTTTACAGATTGTCCAACTTGATAGCTGTTTAGCAAGTCGCACTTATCTTGAATAAATTCAACTAATATATGTTGAGGATACTGCTCTTCAGTGGTTACGACTACTTCTCTTTTTCTAAATCCATTAGAGCCGTAAGCTTTAGTTTCGTCAATCCATTTAATTTTTCCCGTTACTTCCATAATGTGTTTGATTAAGGCAAAAATAACAAAAGTTTTATCGGTCGTGCACCTTTCATGCCATTTTCTCAAATTCAATTATCTTCGTGTATAACACACGGATATGAATCTGCAAAAAAAATTTAGAGATCTACTTAAAAATAGCTGGTTGCTTTTCGCTTTCGCTATAGTAATTCTGATTTTGTGGAACACCAATGTTTTGTTTGAAAACTTAAGCAGGGAAGAGCGAACTAAAATGGAGCTATGGGCGTTTGCTCAAAAGGAATATATTCAAAACCAAAGTTTGAGTAATTTGACTTTTGAGGTACTTCAACACTCAGGAGTGAATCCGATGATTCAAGTTGATGAAAATAATCAAATTTTAGAGATTAGAAATGTCACTTGGGATGTGAAAAAACAAGATTCTGCGGCATTATATAAAATTTTAAAAAGAATAAAAAATGAAAATGAACCTATACTCATTGAGCATGTAGATGGAGAAGGAGTTTTAGTCGTTAATCAAAAGCTTTATTATGGAGACTCAATTACACTAAAAAAACTCCAGTATTATCCTCTCGCTTTAATGTTGATTATTTTTCTTTTTGGAGCGGTATTGTATTTCGTATTTAAAACTGCTAAAATAGGTGAGCAAAATCGTTTATGGGTTGCTATGGCGAAGGAAACTGCACACCAGATTGGCACACCGTTGACTTCAATGATGGGTTGGATTACTTTACTCAAAGAAAAACAAAAAGAATCCACACCTATAGTAGAAATAGAAAAGGATATTGAACGATTAAAAATAATTACAGATCGCTTTTCTAAAATAGGCTCTTCTCCAGAATTAATTCCTTCTAACATAGTTGTTACGATTAGTAGGACGGTAGACTATCTTCAAAAAAGAAGTTCAAAACATATTAGATTTGATTTAAAACTCCCTAAAAAAGAAATTATTCTTTCTTATAATGATCAATTAATAAGTTGGACTCTTGAAAACTTAATTAAAAACGGTATTGATGCCATGAAAGGGAAAGGAATACTTTCCATAAACCTAAAGGAACTGGAAAATCAAATAGAAATTACAGTCAGTGATTCAGGTTCTGGAATGAAAAATAAAGTTGCAGCTAAAATTTTTAAACCTGGTTTCACCACAAAAACAAGAGGTTGGGGGCTAGGGCTTTCCCTGGCAAAAAGGATTATTGTGGATTTCCATAATGGGAAAATAAGCGTACTAAGAACTGAACCTCGAAAAGGTACTAGTTTTCAAATTCTATTAAATAAAAAAATGTAAGTTAATTTTATACTTCAAAAAAAACAGCTATTGCTTTTGCCGTATCCTGCATTTCCTGCTCAGAAAGTTGTGCTTTTTTTTGAAAGTAAGCATCTTCTGTGCTCTGCAATGGAATTAAATGTACATGAGCATGAGGCACCTCCAAACCAATAACCGAAATTCCTATTCGCTTACATGGAATTACCTTTCGAATAGCTAATGCCACTTTTCTTGAAAATGACATTAATTGATTATAAGTTGATTCTGGAAGATCAAAAAATTTGTCAACAGGAGTTTTAGGAATACATAAAACATGTCCTTTCGTATTTGGATTTATATTCAAAAAAGCGAAACAGTAGTCGTCTTCTGCTACTTTATAACTAGATATTTCTCCTGAAATGATTTTTGAAAAAAGAGTTTCCATTAACTGCGTGAAATAGAGACTACTTCCAATTCAATATTTCCATTAGGCACCTCAATAACAGTTGATTCTCCAACTTTTTTCCCTAAAAGACCTTTCCCAATAGGTGAGTCAACTGAAATTTTACCTATTTTAAGATCAGCCTCGCTTTGTGCTACTAAAGTATATTTCATAATACCGCCATTGGCTTTATTTTTTAGCTCTACAGTAGATAAAACTAAAACCTTTGAAGTATCCAACTCTGATTCATTTATAATTCGTGCATTGGAAAGTGTGTTTTCCGTTCTAGCTATAAGCATTTCAAGCATTCCTTGTGCTTCTTTAGCTGCATCATATTCTGCATTTTCACTTAAATCTCCTTTATCTCTGGCTTCGGCAATCGCATTTGAAGCCTTCGGACGTTCAATATCTTTGAGTTGATTTAACTCAGCACGAAGTTTTTTTAAACCTTCTTCAGTGTAATAAGATACTTTACTCATGATTTCTGCGTTTTAAATAAACAAAAAATCCTCCCAAAGGTGGATTTAAAACAAATATACAAAATTGGAGCAAGTCGTTAAAAAAATCTTGGTGTTTAACCCTTTTCTGCTTTTAGGATTTATTTTATTTTTTGGTTGTACTAAATCTAAAGAATCTCGAAATCCTTACTTGGTTGATGTTAGGTTTCAGAGAGAAATCAATTTATCTTTTCCTTTATATAATAACTTGAATTTTGTTGGGGGGAGTGTTCTCCTAAATGATATCGGTATTAATGGTGTAATGGTTTTCAATTTAAATGGATCTACCTTTTTAGCATGGGAAGCAACTTGTCCGAATCATTTACCGGAAAATTGTTCAAAACTTACTATTAATGGAGTCCTAGCAAACTGTGGTTGTGAGGACTACCAGTATAGTCTTGCGACAGGACAACTTTTGAACCCAACAGAAGATTTAAATCCGCCTCGAGGATTACTTTTTTATCAGATTCAAAATTATAATGGTAATTTAAGGGTCAGTAATTAAACTAAATTCAATTGATTTTGAGAAGTTCTATTTTTAGGCAAAAACGAATTTGGCTCATTAGCTTTTTAATGCTTTGCGGTTTTTGTTCTTCACAACTACTGGAAATTGATTACGATTTAGGCAAGAAAGAGGAAAGCAGTTTTAGAGTCCATATATTGCGTTATGGTATTATTGGAGTAAGTAGTTTGCAACATCTAGATCTTACTTCAGAGGTGTTAAAATTTAAATATGACGCTAAAAAAGGAACACATCTTTCTTTTTCTGTTTTTGGAACGAAAACCATTTGGAGCGGAAATAAAAAAGATGCTTTAAATACTTTTGATATAGTAATGAATCCAATCGGAGGAACAATAAACGGTAACTTGTTTGCCAGCTTTCCGATTTATAGAACTGATACTAAAAATTCAAAAATAGGTCTTAGTATTGGTAAAAAATGGGTGCAAGGACCCATGCTCCCCAATTTTAAAAACAATGCTTTTTTTGATAATTATGGCCGTCTTGGATTGATTTATCAAAGTCTTTTAGCAGAAGATCCTTTACAAAACACGAATCTTTATTTTTGGGGGTTTCCTCATTCACAATTTCACCACGCTACGGCTGAGAATCGAAAGATATTTTTTAACAATGAAATAGATCCTTTTTCCTATGGCTATGGTCTAGAAATAGGTTTAGAATATAATTCAAAATTTAAGCTGGTTTTACTTAGTCAACAGATGCTTAATATTTCAAATGAAAGTGATTTTAAAAGCTTTATTACAAGATTGATTTTAGCTTACCGTTTTTAAAATTCAATTTGCAATCCAGTTAAAAAGTTAATCTCTGCTTGAGGATAATACCCAGCTCCTTCAATTGTCTGGATTTTGTCTGGGTTAGACCAACTGTCATCATAAGTGTAGAAATAACCATTGGATTGATATAAAACATTAAAAAGATTATTAACCATTAAGGACCATTGGATTTTCTTAACCCATTTTTTTGGTTGCCATGTAAAAACTGCATTAAGGTCTGAAATAAAATAAGAGTCTAAAACAGAACTCTCTGCATCAATATTCCCCATATATTGTTTACCAACATATTTAGTTAACAATCCTAATTGGAAGCGGTTAGACGGAGCGTAAAGAAACGTGTTCCCTGCTACTAGATTCGGCGAATAGGCTAACTCCGTTTTTCCTAATGATTGCAATTGTCCATCTCTTTTAAAATAAAAGTCTAGATTCTGATTTTTACTTAATGCAATGTTAGGTTGCCATAGCCATTGATTAGCTAGTTGAACTTTTACTTCTACTTCTAGACCAACCCGACGACTTTCACCGATATTTTGACGAATTGGGGCACCTACTTCATCTATTGCTCCTGTCAAAACCAATTGATCTTTATATTCCATCCAATACATATTCGCTTGGGCCTTAACTTTATCCTTTTTAAAACGCCAACCCAACTCAAAGTCGTTAAGTTTTTCCGGTTTAGGTGCTCCATTTTCATAATCTGTTCGATTAGGTTCTCGCTGTGCTTTGGCATAGGAAAAATAAATGTTCTGTTTTTGAGAGAGTGCATAAGTCAATCCAGTCTTAGGATTAAAAAAAAGAAAATGATCATCAACACTAAACGCTGCTGGACCAGAAACCTTTCCTTCAACCGTATATTTTACACTTCGTAATTGTAAGTCCAAAAAAGCGGTTAAATCTGAACTGAAACTTTTTGTTGCTTTTGCAAAAAAGCTTCCCTCTATTTTAACTCCTTGATTTTTATAAAAATGATGATTGGGTAAAATGTCTCCTATGTTTTTTTCCCAAATAAGATTTCCAAAATGATCTCCAATATAACGACTATACAATCCTCCAAAATTAAACATGGTTTTTGGGGTCTTATAATTAAGACCCAGTGTAAGCACATAATAATCATTATCTAGCCACTTTTGACTGATATTATCTGTTCTTTCGATTAATATTCCCCCTATCTGGTAAGGAACTAATTGTAAATAATCATATGAGGCGTCTGAGCTAGAAAGATTATTATATTCTTCATAAAAACCACGCCCATGTGTATAATTCAATCCGACTGAAAAATTCCAAAAAGAATTAATTTTTTCATTCAAATGCAATTGATAATGATCCTGTCGATAATCATCAACTTGGTTCTCATAAAACCCTATCAAACCACCCTGAGTATTATAAATTTCACCTGCAGGGTTATAAGTTCTATCCTCAGAAAGCTTAGCCGAATCTATCCCATGCCAAGATTGATAAGTCACCTCATGTCCTCCAAAAAAGAGTCCTTTAATCAATGTATTTTCGTCTTGAAAAGTAGCTTGAAAAAAGTATCCATCTAAATCTGAAGAAGCTCTATCTACGTAGCCATCTGTATTAATTTTAGAAATTCTCCCTGAAAAAGCAAATACATTGTTGAGAGTTCCCGAAGAGAATTGAAGTGTATTTTTAATCGTATTAAAACTTCCTAAACTAGTTGATAGACTCGCAAATGAATTTGATCGAACTTTATCTGTTTCTAGATTGAGACTCGCTCCAAAAGCCGCTGATCCGTTTGAAGAGGTTCCCACCCCTCGCTGCAATTGAATTTGTTCAACCGAAGAAGCAAAGTCAGGTAAATTGACCCAAAAAGTTCCTTGAGATTCAGCGTCATTAAATGGGATACCGTTTACCGTAACATTTACTCGGGTAGCATCACTACCCCTAACTCTAATTCCTGTATAGCCAATTCCTGATCCCGCGTCACTTGTAGTTACCACAGCGGGTAAGAAATTTAATAGAATAGGGATATCTTGCCCTAAATTGCGGGATTGTATTTCCTTTCGATTTACATTCGTATAAGTTACGGGAGTGTTTTCATTGGCCCGAATCCCTATAAGTTTAACTTCTTCTAAAGTAATCGTAGATAGAGTATCTTGAATGACTTCACTCTCTTGCTTTTGAGCAAAAAGCCCAAGGCTACTTAAAATAAGTAAAAAGTTTAATCGAATACTTTTCATTCGAATAATTTTTATTCAAATAAAAGAGGTGATTATTCTAGTTTAAAATAGTAATTTTTGTATTTTCCCTTGACAGCATTACCTGCCCAGGTTCAATGGGTATAATCTCAGCCGAACAAACGGCACCCCTTTGAGATTGAAATCAAAGATAATTAAAAAAATTATTCTAAAAAATCTACAAGATTTTTTATTGGGTGAAACGTGTTTGAAGGTATCTCTATAAAAATCGAATTCCATTCTGCCATTCCACCATTCCAAAGCCCTGGCCATTCAAGGATTTTAATCATAGACCCTTCGGAGTCTTTTTTACTTACCATAAAACGTTTTTCATCACGAAAATCATAGAGGGAAAATTTCTCTCCCTTGTAATTGGTAATACCACAAACCATCATTACAGGATTGAAATGACTACTCGTTGGAACTACATTTTGAAGTTCTTTACTAGAAGAATCCAGCTCTAATCCTTCAATAATTTGCAAACTTCTTCCACGGGCAGTAGTTTTCCAAAAAGCCCCTCCCCCTTTTACTCCAGCATTAGGGATCATTCCACAAACACGAATAGGTCGATTTAAATAATCATATAAAACCAAATAAGAAGACCTGGAAGATTCCTTCAGGGTAAAGTTTTTATCAAAAACAGATTTAATAAATTTAACTATTGGATAAAGATCTGCATTTGTAGTTTCTTTATCTAAAGTTTTTAAGTGTTTAAAAAGTGCTTCTTGAATTAAAATTAATTTTCCAGCCAAAATTTTAAGCCATCGTTCTCCTGAAGCATTATTCTTTGCCATCTGAATGTTGTCAATGTTTTTGATCCACACACAGTCTGCATCCAATTGATTTAAGTTTTCCAATAAAGCACCGTGACCCCCTTTTCTAAAAGCAATAACTCCTAAAGAATCTCTAACCCAATTGTTGTTTATATCTACAAAGGGGGTGTCTGTCAATCGATGTTGACAAGAATATTCTATGATAAGTTGTTCGCTTTGAGCTTTAGAAATTTCTTTTCTGAAATGTTGTTCAACAGAATCAAATAATGCTCGGTGTTCTTTTGCTATTGTAAAATGTAAATGAACAGGGGTATTTCTGTTTCCCAGCTTTAATGCTTCCATCAGTTGACCTTCAAATGCAGTCCAATATTTATCCAACTCATCTGTGAAAAAAGGAATTAATGCCTTAGGCAAAGAGGGATAATTCAATCCTTTCTTTTGAATTATTTTATTTATAAAAGCATTAAAAAAATCTTCTTCTGTCTGAAAATTTGGATTTTCATCTAAATAAATCAGTTTTTTAATAACTCCAAAAAATGGAATTTTTTTTATTTGCTTTACAAGCCTCCTTATTTCATTTCCCTGTTCCGATTTTAAATAGTCTGAAAAATTAAAATTAGATTGATCTTTTGCTTCTAAATACGAAAATAAGGGTGTAAACATTCGACTAGCCAAACCAGATGCTGGAACAAACTTTATCCATTTTAAGGATCCGTCTTGATTGTTAAATCGATCAAAGGCATCAGTTTCATCTTTTAAAGAAAACTGAAGGATCCCGTCTTTATTTGATGCTGGAGCAGTATCTGAAATGGGAGCACTTCCCCTAATTAAGTATTCAAATTGACGTTGAACCAACTCGGCTGATCTTCCCTCGGATCGAATTTGATTATGATCTTTGGGTGCTATCATATGTTTTTACTTTGAATTAAATCTAAAATCTTTATGGCTTGTTCCATTCTGTTATCATGATTCCCTTTTAATAAAGTATAAGGCAAATCATTTTGATCTAATAATTCTTTAAAATAATTGAACATTGACCTTCGCTCTTTTGGGCGATCGCGTAAATCATCTTCCTCCCATGGTACATCAAAATAGGTTAAGAAATAGTGGTCATAATAAAATTCATCTACCCAAGTTTTTAACTGTGGATCGCAATAGCCTCCAAAATGAGTTTCAGACCAGGCTTTTGTTACCAAAACATTGGTGTCACAGAAAAGAAATTTTTCTGCTTTTAAAAGAGCTTTGTTTTCATCCCCAATCTGACCTTCTGCTATAACAAGTAAATCTTCTAAAGTGCAAACTTCTTGGCCTTGGTTCCATTTTGACTGTAAATAATCACGAGCAAATTCAGGGATCCATTCTGTTTTATAATGTGATGCTAAAGCTTTAGCCATAGTAGTCTTGCCTGTAGATTCAGGACCGTATAAAACGATTCTTAGGCAATCTGTTTCGAGTTGTTGTAGCTTTTTTTCCATTCTAGATAACCAAAGATAGCAATTAGGGTAAAGATAACGTACTGGATACTGGTAAGTCCCATGCCTTTGTATAGGTAAAGTGGAATAGAAATAATATCTCCAATAATCCAAAAAATCCAATGTTCTATTTTTTTTCTTGCCATGAGCCACATCCCAACAAAAAATATAGCAGTCGTAAAAGTATCTACGGGAGCAGTCCAATCGTTCCATTTATCAAAAAGAAAATAAATACCTGTAACAATAATTATAGTTGTAATAAAAAGAAATAAACTCCATTGTTTTTCCTTTGAAGAAATTTTTTTTATCGGATGTGTAATTTTTCCTTCTCTTTTTTGTGTCCAAAAATACCATCCATATACACTCATCATGAAATAATAGGCGTTTATTAAAAAATCCCCCACCAATCCGGCAATAAGTAATAAATAAACATAAATCGCCGTAGAAATCATTCCAGTGGGATAGACCAAAATATTGTCTTTTTTGGCATACCATACACTTAAAACACCAAGAATAACAGCAGTGCTTTCAAGTGATATATCTAGATTTGAATGATTAGAATATGGACCAATAAAAAATTCAAAAATTGGGTTTATAATCGCTTCGATCACCTTTTACTAATTTAAGTTGTAAAATTACTGCCTCCTCTTGTTCAAAGGTAGCTTTAATTTGAGGAATTAAGAAAGTCATTAAAGCATCATATTCTCCATAAATTTGGGTACTCAAAGGGTTTTCTAAAATATTAAATTCAGAACTTCTAAGTGATTTTATAAAATCTTTTATAGTTGGTATAAAGTCTTCTTTTAATGGGATTAACGTAAGTTCAATAGAAAGTTTCATATATCAAACAGGTGTTGCAAGAGTTAAACAATAATTATTAAAATATCGAAAATGAAGTGTGTGTTTATATTCTTTTTTTTGATGAAAAACAGTCCCAACAACTTCTTTAGCTCCCTCTTTAAAAGGATCTATTAAAAGTTGTTTTTTAAAATGAATACCAGGAATTCCAAAAGTTTTATACAAGGCTTCTTTCGCCGTCCAAATTTGTGTTAGAAATTGTATATCAGTTACTTTTTTTAAATTATTGGACTCATTTGAATGTAAAAAACGAGATGAGATTTTTTTTATTTTTTCTTGATAATGCTCCAAATCAATCCCAACAGAAATAGTTGAAAGTGCAACCGCTGCAACATTTTTGGTATGGGTAATTGAAATGAAACGTCCATCTGTTAAATAGGGTGCTCCTTTTGGATTGTATTGAAGGGTCAAGGGTTCTACTTCAAAGGTTTTAAGTAATTGTCTAATCGCTAAATAGCCTTTTCGATGCATCTTACTTTTTCGTTTTGAAAGTCGCTCTAAAGCAATATTTGATAACGCTAAACCCTCTTGTAACTCATGTTCAGATTCTGAAATTTCCCAAAGTAGAATCTGAATAGTATTCGCTATGGTTTCTCTATAGCTTAAAGGCATTTGATATTACTTGAAAAGATTGTACTTTTGCACTTTCAAACAAAGATACAACTATGTCAACAAAAAATGGACAATCTCTTCCTTTCAAAGTAAAGGATATTGCACTTGCTGAATGGGGGCGAAAAGAAATTTTATTAGCTGAAAAAGAAATGCCAGGTCTCATGGCTTTGCGAAAAGAATATGGTCCTACTCAGTCCTTAAAAGGAGCTCGAATAGCAGGATGCTTACATATGACTATTCAAACTGCTGTTCTTATAGAAACTTTAGTAGCCTTAGGTGCAGACGTTACATGGAGTTCATGTAATATTTTTTCTACTCAAGATCACGCTGCTGCTGCAATTGCTGCCGCTGGAATTCCAGTATACGCATGGAAAGGAATGAATGAAGAAGAATTTGACTGGTGTATTGAACAAACATTACTTTTTGGTGAAGACAAAAAACCCTTAAACATGATTTTAGATGATGGAGGAGATTTAACCAATATGGTTTTAGATCGTTTTCCTGAGTTGGTTGAAGGAATTAATGGTCTTTCTGAAGAAACCACCACCGGAGTTCATCGTTTGTATGAAAGAATGAAAAATGGAACTCTGCCTATGCCTGCGATTAATGTAAATGATTCTGTAACCAAATCTAAATTTGATAACAAGTACGGATGTAGAGAAAGTGCAGTGGATGCAATTCGTCGTGCTACAGATGTAATGCTTGCTGGAAAACGTGTTGTTGTTTGTGGCTATGGTGATGTGGGTAAAGGAACTGCAGCTTCCTTTAGTGGGGCTGGAGCTATTGTCACGGTAACTGAAATTGACCCTATTTGTGCCTTACAAGCTGCCATGGACGGGTTTGAAGTTAAAAAGCTATCATCGGTAATTGGAAATGCTGATATAGTTTGTACCGCAACTGGTAATAAAGATATCTTAAAAAAAGAATCTTTTTTAGCATTAAAAGACAAAGCTATTGTTTGTAACATTGGTCATTTTGATAATGAAATTGATATAACTTGGTTGAATTCAAATTATGGATCTACAAAGTCAGAGATTAAACCTCAGGTGGATTTATACACCCTAGAAGATAATAAACAAATCATTGTTCTTGCAGAAGGTCGTTTGGTAAATCTAGGATGTGCTACAGGTCATCCCAGTTTTGTGATGAGTAATTCATTTACCAATCAAACTTTAGCTCAATTAGAGCTTTGGTTAAACCCTGAGAACTATGAGAATAAAGTTTATATGCTGCCTAAGCATTTAGATGAAAAAGTAGCTGCTTTACATTTAGATCATTTGGGTATAGAATTAGAAAGTCTATCTGAGGATCAGGCTGATTACATTGGTGTAACAGTAAAAGGTCCTTTTAAGCCAGAATATTATCGATACTAAAGTTAAATTTATTTCTGTTGTTACGCTTCGAAAGGAACTATAGAAACGAATGACTTGTTATCTTTCTTTTTTGTAAATTTTACAAGACCGTCTACCCTAGCGTGAAGAGAATGATCTTTTGCAAGATATACGTTTTCTCCAGGATTATGAACGGTTCCTCGTTGACGAATAATTATGTTACCAGCGCGAGCAGCTTGCCCACCAAAAATTTTAACACCTAATCGTTTAGATTCTGATTCTCTTCCATTTTTAGAACTTCCTACTCCTTTTTTATGTGCCATGATACAATGGTTTTAAATTTTTTTATTTAGATAATGTTACTATCAATTCTGCCTTTTTCATTCCAGAAATTCCTTCAACACCTTTCTTTTTTGCTTCCGCTTTAAGTTTAGCAACTGTCATTTTACTGAAATCCACAGAGGAGTCTTTCTTAGACGCAGCTTTCTTTACTAGTGGCTTTTTAACTACAGGAGCAGTTTTAACTTTAGATGTTATTGCGGCTTTTTCAACAGGTTTCTTTTTTGCTGTTTCCGTTTTTACCTTAGCACTGGTAGCTTGAATACTTTCAATTACCAACTCTGTTAAAGCTTGACGGTGTCCGTTTTTAACACGGTATCCTTTTCTTCTTTTTTTCTTAAAAACGATCACTTTGTCACCTTTAAGATGACTCACCACTTTTGCTTCTACTGAAGCTCCAGTGATAGCCGGGGCGCCTACTGTGACTTTTTTTCCATCATCTAACAGATATACTTTATCAAAAGAAACTTTTGCTCCTTCTTGGTCTGTTAAGCGATGTACAAAAAGCTTTTGGTCTTTTGCAACTTTAAATTGCTGCCCTGCTATTTCTACAATTGCGTACATTTATGTTTATTTTAATGGAGGGCAAATATACGTTTTTTTAATAATAAAAAGATTTTATTATTATTGTTATTGCTTGTCTAGTGAATACTTTCCAGGGCCTGAAAAACAAAGAAAGATAAAAATCAATAAAAAGAGTAGAGCTTTCTCTTTCTTTGCAAAAGGATCTCCCGCATGAGCAACAAAAGCGGCAACAAACATGTTTATAGAAGCAATCGCTGAAAACCAACGAGTTTTCAATCCTATAATGATAAAGATAGGTGCAATAAATTCTGCAAAAATACAAAGAATTAATGAAGCTGTTGAACCAATTCCTATAGGATCTCCAAAGCTAAAATCTCCTGATAAAACTTTAATTAATTTTCCATAACCATGAGTCAACATTGCAGCACTGAAGCCAATACGCAAAAGCAATAATCCGAAATTTAAAGCGTTTGTTTTCATAATTTTAATTGTAACAGAAGATAACCATTATTTACAAAAATGACCTAACTGTTTTTTCAATCGCTTCTTCGAAATGTGTCATTGGTGTCCAACCCAATTCATTTTTAATCTTTGAAGCATCAATTGCATACCGGAAATCGTGCCCCAAACGATCAGTAACATAAGATATAAGCTTTAAAGAAATGCCCTTTGTACGACCTAATAATCTATCGGTCACCTCAATCAAAGTGTGTACCATATCAATATTCCGTATTTCATTATTTCCTCCAATTGCGTAAGTTTCTCCTATTTTTCCTAGGTGTAAAACTAGATCAATAGCTTCTGCATGATCTTCTACATACAACCAATCGCGAATGTTTTCTCCTTTCCCATAAACAGGTAAAGGTTTATTTTCTATAATGTTTTTAATAAATAAAGGAATCAATTTTTCAGGGTATTGAGCGGGACCATAATTATTGGAGCAGTTGGAGAGTACTACAGGTAAATCATACGTGTGGAAATAAGCCCGTATAAAATGGTCCGATGCCGCTTTAGAAGCTGAATAGGGTGATCTGGGATCGTAAGCTGTTTCTTCTGTAAAAGTGCCTTCTTTTCCTAAACTACCGAAAACCTCATCGGTTGAAATATGATAAAAACGTTTGTTTGTCATATCATCTTTCCAATGATTTCTTGAAGCTTCCAATAAACTTAAAGTTCCCATCACGTTCGTTTGAGCAAATCCCAGAGGGTTTTTTATGGAATTATCAACATGAGATTCTGCAGCTAAATGCACCACAGCGTCAAATTGATATTTGTCAAATAAAGATATAATGAAGGAAGCATCCGTGATATCTCCTTCAACAAAAGTATAGTTCGATGCTTTAGCAATATCGGCTACATTATCCAAATTTCCAGCATAAGTAAGGGCGTCCAGATTTACTATATGCGTCTTTGGATATTTGACGACCATCTTTCGTACGACATGAGAGCCAATAAACCCAGCTCCTCCAGTTATTAAAATTGTTTTAAAGGCTTCCATCGCTTTTTAAAATTTGAATACATTTTTTTAAACTTTCTTGCCACATTGGAATCTCAATCCCTATTTTTTTTTCTATACGTTGCGTATCCAATATACTGTATTTTGGGCGTTTTGCTAAAGTTGGATAGTCTGAAGTTGGAATTCCTTTAACTTTAGTACTATACTCCACTTCATTAATAATAGCTTCTGCAAACTCTCTCCAGCTACACACCCCTTGGTTGGCAAAATGTAAAATTGGAAAAGTATACATTGTATTGTTAGAAATAAGTTTTAAAACGGTTCTTGCCAAATCGATTCCATACGTAGGCCTTCCCCATTGATCATCAACTACATTTAGTTCAGGTTTTTCTTTTGCTAAACGAGCTATAGTTTTTACAAAGTTTTTAGCATAGGGACTAAATAGCCAAGAAGTTCTGATCGTTACATTCTTACAGCTCCCTTTTAAAAGGAGTATTTCCCCTTCTAATTTTGACTTCCCATAAACACTTATTGGGTTTATAATTGATTCTTCATGATAAGGTTCAGAAGAGTTTCCTTCAAAAACATAATCAGAAGAAAAATTAATGATCGAAAGTTTTTTATTCTCGGCGAAGTCAATTAGATTTTTAATAGCTTCTTTGTTGGTTTTAAGGGCTTTTTCCACCTCTTTCTCTGCCTGATCTACGATAGTATAGGCAGCACAATTGATGATACCTTGAAAAGGCTTTTTGCTGTAGAAGTTTACTAAGGTTTCCGATTGGGTAATGTCTACTTCATTTCGCGTAGCAAAAAATAAGTTTATCTCAGAAAATTCATTGACAACCGCTTGAAAGCATTGTCCCAATTGACCTGACCCGCCTGTTACTAGATAACTAGTCATAGAGTTCTATATTATAATCAAAAAGGGGTGCCTCTGCTAGCGTAGGATGCTTTTTGTCTTTCTCAGATTGAATCCATTCTGATTGAGGTAATTGCCAATCTATCCCTAAAGCAGGATCATTAGGAGTGATACTTCCCTCACTCTCAAAATTATAGAATTGATCTACTTTATAGATAAAGATTGACGTCTCGCTCATAGTAATATACCCATGTGCGAATCCCCTTGGAATAAAAAGTTGCAGTTGATTTTCTGCGCTTAATTCAAAACTAAAATGTTGTCCAAAAGCGGGAGAGCCTTTTCTAATATCGACTATCACATCTAAAATCCTACCCTGAATCACCTGAACTAACTTAGTTTGACTAAAGGGAGGTAATTGATAATGTAAACCCCTCAAAACTCCTTTTTTGGAAAAGGTTTGATTGTCTTGACAAAATGCAATTTTTCTACCCAAAGCTTTTTCAATTTCTCTTTCATTAAAACTTTCCATAAAAGAACCTCGTTCATCCAAATGAACTATAGGTTTTAAAATAAAAGCTTCCGTAAAAAGAGTAGTTTTGATATTCATGATGGATCTATAAATTGAAACTTAACGTTATGACTTATCGCTGTATTTTTTAATTAAATAGCTTCCGTATTCGGTTTGTTTCATTTTTTCTGAACCTTCCAAAAGTTGTTCCTTTGAGATAAACCCTTTTTCAAAAGCTATTTCTTCCAAGCAACCTACTTTAAGTCCTTGACGCTTTTCAATGGTATTAATAAACTGTCCTGCTTCTAATAAAGATTCATGGGTTCCCGTGTCCAACCATGCAAATCCTCTTCCCAACACTTCTACTTGGAGATTTCCTTGATCCAAATACTTTTGGTTGACAGCGCTTATTTCCAGTTCTCCACGTTTTGAAGGTTTTATTTGTTTTGAAATTTCAATTACGGAGTTCGGATAGAAATATAAGCCAACTACAGCTTCATTACTTTTCGGATTATTAGGTTTTTCTTCTATGGAAATAGCATTTCCATCATTATCATATTCTATGACACCATAACGTTGTGGATCTTTAACAGTATAACCAAAAATGGTAGCCTTATTTCCTAATGCTGTTCTCTGTTTTACTTCTTCCAGCTGCGCCGAAAAATCTACGCCATAAAAAATATTATCTCCTAATATCAAACAAACAGCTTGCTCTCCAATAAATTTCTCTCCTAAAATAAAGGCTTCTGCCAATCCATTAGGTTTTTGCTGTGCTTTATATTGCAAGCTAATTCCCCATTGATTTCCGTCGCCTAAAAGTCTTTCATACTGCCCTAAATCCTCTATGGTGCTTATCAAGAGTACTTCCCTAATTCCCGCTTCCATAAGAATGGATAAGGGATAATACACCATGGGCTTGTCATAAACTGGTAACAACTGCTTAGAAACACCCAATGTGACTGGGAAGAGTCTGGATCCTGTTCCGCCAGCAAGGAGGATGGCTTTCATGAATTACTTTTTTTCAAAGATAAGAAGGTTTTCTGTTTTAACAGATGATTATTAATTTTGACTACAGCCCGTAGTTATTTAAAAACTATTCTTCGTTAAGTCCTGTATTTATTGAATTTTCATG
>Ga0307986_10000399_pt1 | contig 32401 bp, 32 predicted proteins | sample EllFjometageno82_FD_203170 | JGI IMG/M metagenome (GOLD analysis project Ga0307986, IMG submission 203170) | Marine microbial communities from Ellis Fjord, Antarctic Ocean - #82 | ecosystem: Environmental > Aquatic > Marine > Unclassified | place: Southern Ocean | collected 2014-10-09 | reverse complement strand
AGGTAAACAGTTTTATTTTTTATCATTTTTTTAAATTTTTTTAAGTCCCACTTTAATTTGTCTTTAGCCCAAAAAATATTAATTCTTGCTTTATTTTTTTTTAAAAAAGAGATTTCACTTTCAGAGATATTTCTAATGCCAAAAGAAATAATAGACACATTTTTATAATCTAGACATCTTTTGATAGCTGATGCATGTGAAAATTTTTTACCATTATAACTTTCTCTTAAATCTGCATGTGCATCAAAGTGTAATAAACAAATTTTTTTATGTTTTTTTACAAATGGGACAATACATCCAGGAGTAATTGAGTGTTCCCCACCTAGAGTAATAGGAAAAAGTTTTTTGCTTAAAATTTTTTCATTTATACCTGACATTTTTTTTAGAGCCTTTTTAATATCTTTATCTATCTTGAATGGTTTTAATGTTTTAATTCCAATTTTTTTATAAGGTTCACAATGTAACTCCTCATCATATAATTCTACTTGATGGGAGGCCTTAATAATTTCTTTAGGTCCATTTCTGGTACCACCACCGTAACTAACGGTTTTTTCAAGTCCGAAAGGAACAACAACAACTTTCTCTTTAAAACTGACTTTATTATCAATTCCTAGAAAGCCTTTTTTATTTGAAAGATATTTCATTTTTAAATATTTTTATTTAAATATTTTTGAAAATTTTTTCCTATCTCTATTTTTCCAATGTTTACGATGGTATGCATCACTTGCAATTAAAGGTAATACGCTAGTTGCTTCGGCAAATACCATTTGTTCTTTTGTTACATCAACTTTACCCCATGAACTTGCTTCTTTTAATGTGGAACTACTACAAGCTCCATCACGAGTATCAGCAACAGTAATTTGAATAGCATACTTATGCATTTCTACTTTTTTCCCCAATAATTCTGCACATACAACAGTGTCTTGAACAAAATTCTTTGGAACGCCACCTCCAATCATCAATAAACCAGATTGTTTTGATTGTAATTTAATTTCGGTTAACTCTCTAAATTCACGAATGGTGTCTATAGTCATATGTTTTGTTGGATTTTGCTCTTGATGCATTACTAAGCCAAAACCAGCTGAACTGTCTGTAAAAGCTGGACAAAAAATTGGCACATCGTTGTCATAAGCAGTTTCAATTAATGAATCTTTCTTTTTTCCGTTAGTTTTCAAGTACTTACCGAGTTCCTTAATAAACTCTCTAGATGTGTAAGATCGTGGTTCTAAGGTATTAGCTATTTTACATATGGCTTTATCACATGCCTGAAGCTCTTCTTCATCAATGTAAGTATCGTAAATTCTATCAATATAGTTGTCTCTAAGAACAGTATCGTCTTGGAACTGGGAGCCTTGATAATGTTTGAAGCCTAAAGCTTCAAAAAAATCCATATCAATTATAGAGGCGCCAGTAGCAACAATAGCATCAATCATATTATTTTTCACTAGATCTGCATATAAATCCATACATCCGCCTGCAGATGTAGATCCAGCTAATGTTAAGAAAATTGAACAATCTTTATCAGCTAGCATTTCATTGTAAATACCAGCAGCTCTAGCTGTGTCCCTAGACGTGAATGACATTTTTTTCATCCCATCAATGATTTTTCTAGCATCAAATGATTTAATATCAATATGCTCTACAGGGTTACTAAGAAGAGATTTTTTATTATGTCCTATATTATTAGGATTATTTTTTTTATCCATTAAGCAACCAAGTATTTAACTTTACTTGAAGCATCATACAAACTCATGATTGGTTGATCTGCTGTTTCAAATATTTTATCAGAGTAGAAGCCGTTAAATTTGGTTCTAAAGGTTAATCCGTAAGCACCTAATTGTCCTAATTCAATATAATCACCTTCTTTAATATTGTTAGGTAACATGAAAGGTCCTTTCATATAATCCATGCTATCGCAAGTAGGACCAAAAAAATTAAATGCAGTTAATTTTTTTGATTGAGTTCTTCCATTTAAAATCATTCTAGATGGCAAAATGAAATTAGGAACTCCTGCATCAAATAAAGTACCGTATGTACCATCGTTAATATAAAGTTTTTGTTTCTTTCTAAGGTTGACCTTAACTATAGTTGAACCACTCTCAGCAACTATTGCTCTCCCAGGTTCACAAATTAATTTAGTTGTAACTGGTAAATTTAGTTTTGTAATAGAATTCTTTATTTCATTTAAATAATTTTCAAGTGGTTCAGGATTTAAGTCTGGATAGATAGAAGGAAATCCGCCACCAACATTTATAATATCTGGCATAATTTTTGTTTTCTTTATTATATTTCCAACTTCACTAATTGCCTTAGCAAAAGAAATTTTATGCATGCATTGAGAACCTACATGGAAACTAATTCCAATTTTATTCCCATGCTCTTTACACAATCGAACTAATCCCAATGCCTCACTAGCTAGTGCTCCAAACTTTCTAGATAAATCAATTTCAGCATGCTCGTTAGAAATAGAAATTCTTACATAAAGAGTTAGATCTTTTGCATGATTTGTTGTTTCAAGAATTTTTATTAATTCATCTTTAGTGTCTAGTGAAAAATCTTTAATACCCAAGTTAAAGTAAGCTTCCGAAATGTCATTTCTACTTTTTACTGTATGCATAAAGTAAATATGTGCATCAGGTTTTAAATTTTTTACTAATTTAATTTCATTTACTGAAGCTGCATCAAAATTTTCTATACCGTTACTTATAATATGCTTTAAAACTTCTTTGTTAGGATTAGTTTTAACTGCGTATAGAACTTTCCCAGGAAAATTATTTTTAAAAAAATGAGTTGCTGTTTTTATAGAATCTGGGCGTATACAATAAACCGGATAATCCGGTTTTAACGTTTTAACTAATTCGTTAACGTCTTTAAATTTCTGCATCTCATGTGTTCCTTTTTATGTTTACACAAAAGGTTTTTAAAAATTTAATAAAAAACCTTATTAAATTGTTATTTAAGGTTTTTTTAATTAATGTAAAGAAAATAATACATGATGTAACGGTTGATAATTTATGTTTCATCACCATATTAGACTCATAATGAAAAATGCAAATGCAGAATCTGTCAGCTTAAAATTAGGTGACTTTGTCGACAAGAGCCTCTTGATACTTGATGATGATGATCCTTTTAGAGGCAGACTGGCAAGAGCGATGGAAAAAAAAGGATTTCTCGTAACAGAAGCTAAAAGTGTTGAAGAAGGCCTTAAAATTGCACAGAATACTCCAACAGGTTTTGCGGTAATAGACCTTAGGCTTGAAGATGGCAGTGGCTTAGAAGTTGTCAAGACGCTTCATAGGTCGAAAAAAGAAAGTAGAATAGTTATGCTAACAGGCTATGGAAACCTACCCACAGCTGTAGCTGCCGTTAAAGCTGGCGCTATCGATTATATTGCTAAACCGGTAGATGCAGATGATGTTGAGGCTGCTTTGTTAGCATCAGCTGGATCGAAAGCCAAACCACCTGAAAACCCAATGTCTGCAGACAGAGTTAAATGGGAACATATTCATAGAGTGTTTGAATTATGCAACCGGAATGTTTCTGAGACAGCTAGAAGACTTAAGATGCATAGAAGAACACTACAACGTATTCTCTCAAAACGATCTCCTAAATAATTATTGTAAATATTGATTAAGTTTTTTTAGCTTAGATAGGCTAAATAAAACTATTAAAATTTTAAAAAGTTCAGCTAATAAAAATGGTTGTACACCTAATTGAAATAAAGGTTTTTCCCATCCAATTAAAGTTCCCAACCAAAAAATTCCAAGGATATAAATAAAGCTCACTGAAAATAGTAATTGTAAAAATTTTATAAATAAATTTTTATTAAATTTGAAAGAGCCTGAAAAATAAGCAGTAAAAAGAAAACCAATTAAATAACCCATTGTAGGTCCACTAAAATAAACCATTCCAACTCCTTTTTCAGGAGAACCAGAAAAAACAGGCAAACCGATCATTCCTTCAAATAGATATAGTGCTACGGTTGCAACACCTAACTTCCACCCAAGCGTAATACCTAAAAAAAGAACTACTAATGTTTGCATTGTCATAGGAACAGGATAAAAGGGAATTTTTATTTTTGATGAAATAGCTAAAAGAATTGTACCCATCAAAGCAATAGATACATTTTTTATTATTTTAGATTGTTTTAGTTCATTTATTAGTTCCATAATTGTATATTTACTTTTTTTCTAACTAAAATCTAGCTATTTGTTAGTTGTACAAAAACATCTTCTAAATCACCATCTTCCGTTGATATATCTAAAATTTCAATGTTTTTTTTCTTTAATACACTAACAATATCATCAAATTTGTAAGAATTTTTTTCATAAATAGCTGTTACTTTATTAGCCAATTTCGAATTAAATTTTACCCCAGGTAAAGCTAAAACTATATCTCCAAGTACATTTGAAATACTAAAAGTAATTTTTTTAGTTTGTATTCTATCTAATAGTTTTTGAGTTGTATCTAAGGCAACTAAATTACCTTTATCAATAATAGCTATACGATCACACATTTCTTGAGCTTCAAAAAGATAATGTGTAGTTAAAATAATTGTTACACCTTCTTTGTTTAACAATTTCACATTCTCCCAAAGGTTTTTTCTTAATTCAACATCGACACCAGCTGTAGGTTCATCCAAAACAAGTATAGGTGGCTGATGGACCATAGCTTTTGCAATTAAAAGTCTTCTTTTCATACCGCCTGAAAGGCTGCGAGCATAAGAATCTGCTTGTTCTTCCAATGAGACCATTTTTAAAATAATATCTGTAATTCTATCTTTCTTTGGAACTCCATATAGTCCTGCCTGCAATTCAAGTAATTTTCTAGGACTAAAAAAAGCATCTAAATTTATTTCTTGAGGCACTATTCCTATTGAAGCTCTTACTTGTCTTGGATTTTGATCTAAATCAAATCCCCAGACATTTACACGTCCTTCTGTTTTAGTGACAGTACCCGCAAGTATACTTAGAAAAGTAGTTTTGCCAGCTCCATTAGGGCCTAGTAAACCAAATACTTCACCTTGTTTAACTGTAAAACTTAAACTATCGAGTGCTTTATTTGAAATATCATTTTTTTTATTTTTTGAATAAATCTTAGTTAAGTTTTCAACACTTAAAGCAGTTTTGTTCATAGTTTATTTAATTATATCATGAAATAAATAAGGTATTATAAATATTAAATTTATGACTTCCTTAAAAAAAACAGATCATTTTTATTTGATAGATGGCTCAGGGTATATATTTAGAGCTTATTATGCATTGCCACCACTTTCAAGAAAAAGCGATGGTCTTCCAACAGGTGCAGTCAGTGGTTTTTGTTCAATGCTTTTCAAACTTCTAGAAGATTCGAGATCTGACGATTCAATACATAAACCGACACACTTTGCAGTTATTTTTGATTCTGCTAAAAAAAATTTTAGAAATGATATTTATAGTGAATACAAGGCAAACAGAACTGAAACACCAGAAGATTTAATACCTCAATTTGAGTACATAAGAAAAGCAGTAAAAGCATTTAGTTTGCCTTCGATCGAATTAATCAATTATGAAGCTGACGATCTTTTGGCAACTTACGCAAAAGAAATTGTGGAAGCTGGAGCGAAAGTAACTGTAATCTCTTCAGACAAAGATTTAATGCAATTAGTATCAGAAAAAATAAGACTTTATGATCCTATGAAAAATAAAGTGTTAGGAGAGCAAGAAGTATTTGAAAAATTTGGTGTTAAACCCAATCAAGTAATTGATGTTCAGTCTTTAGCGGGCGACTCTTCTGACAACATACCAGGTGTACCTGGAATAGGCATCAAAACAGCTGCTGAACTTATCAATAGATATAAGACCTTAGATATTCTACTTAAAAATATTGAAGAAATTCCACAAAATAAAAGAAGAGAAACACTTTTAACAAATAAAGATAAAGCAATACTCAGTAAAAAATTAGTTACTTTAAAAGATGACGTTCCTATTAAAGAAAAACCTGAAAGTTTTATTATGAGAAGCGTAGACAAAGAAAAACTTTTTGATTTTCTGCGAGAGATGGAATTTAATAGATTATTAAGTCAAGCCATTAGTTTTTATGGTGAAAGTTCAAGCTCAAGCCAATCCAAACAAATAGAGAGTAAGAAAGAAAAAAAAATAACTACAAAAAATTATGAATGTATTTTAGATGAAAAAAATTTGGATAAATGGATAAAAATTTTAGAAGAAAAAACAATTATTGCTGTAGACACTGAAACTTCATCTCTAAACCCTCAGGAAACAGAATTAGTTGGAGTGTCTTTTAGCTACGCTCCAAATAAAGCATGCTATATCCCTTTAGCTCACAAAGAGAAGAGTTTAAAAAAAGAGATAGTTTTAAAAAAAATCAAGCCACTTTTAGAAGACCCAAGCATTAAAAAAGTTGGTCAAAATATAAAATTTGATTACATCGTTTTAAAACAAAACGGTATAGAAGTTAATTCAATCGAAGACACCATGTTAATCTCTTATACTTTAGATGCGGGGATTAATCGCCACAACATGGATATATTGTCTGAAATTCACTTAGGACATAAGACAATAACATTTAAAGAGCTAGTAGGTTCGGGAAAAAATAAGTTAAATTTTTCTGATATAGAATTAACCAAAGCGACAGAGTATGCCGCTGAAGATGCAGATGTAACTTTAAGGTTATATGAATATTTAAAAGAAAGAATGGATGAAGAAAAATTAAATAAAATTTATGAATATTTTGAAAAGCCAATGGTAAAGTTATTAGCAAAATTAGAGACTAATGGAATCAAAGTAGACGCTAAATATCTTAAAAAATTATCAGCTCAATTTGAAAAAAAACTAAAAAAAATAGAAAAAAGTATCTACTCTTTAGCTGGGAAGGAATTTAACATTGGTTCTCCTAAACAACTTGGTGAAATCATTTATAACGATCTTAAGATCGCCAAGCTCAAAAAAACTAAAAAAGGGAGTTTAGCAACTAATGCTGGCGTCTTAGAAGATTTAGCATTAACTGGCCACAAATTTCCTAATTTTATTTTAGAATGGAGGCAAATTTCAAAATTAAAAAATACATATACGGACGCATTGCAAGACCATATTAGCTCTAAAACAAAAAGAGTGCATACTTCATTTTTACTAGCGGCTACTAACACAGGCAGACTAGCATCAAGTGATCCCAATTTACAAAATATACCAATTAAAACAGAAGAAGGAAAAGAGATTAGAAAGGCTTTTATTGCAGACAAAGGTAATGTTTTAATTTCTGCAGATTATAATCAAATTGAAATGAGAATTCTTGCAGATATGGCAGATGTAAAAGAATTAAAAAAAGCATTTAGAAACAATGAAGATATTCACAGTTTAACTGCAAGTCAGGTTTTTAACGTACCGATCAATAAAGTTAATGACGATTTAAGAAGAAAAGCAAAAGCAATTAATTTTGGAATAATTTATGGAATAACACAATATGGATTAGCAAAACAAATTTCAGTTTCAAATCATGAAGCATTAGATTTTATTAACGCATACTTTAAAAAATTTCCCGAAATCAAAGATTATATGAATTCAACAATTAAATCCTGTAGGACTAAAGGATATGTTAATAATATTTTTGGTAGGCGAATTCACCTCAGGGGAATTAATGACAAAAACTTTAGCGTCAGAAGTTTTCAAGAAAGAGCAGCTATAAATGCACCTATACAAGGATCCGCGGCTGACATCATTAGGCTAGCTATGATCAAGTTAGATCAATTAATCGATACTGATAAAAAATTTAAAACAAAAATGCTTTTACAAATTCATGATGAACTTATTTTTGAATGCTCACAAAAAGATAAAGATTATATTCAGAAAGCTATTAAGGATGTTATGACATCCATATCAAGTTCAGATTACCATATGTTTTCTATACCTTTAAATGTTAGTATCAACTCTGGTCTTAATTGGGGTGAGGCTCATTAATTTGATTAAATAGTGCCTAAATTTTGACAATTTAATTATAAAAGTTAAATATTATATGGCACAAACTATTGCACTTGTAGATGACGATCGAAATCTTTTAACTGGTATTAGTATAGCATTAGAAAGAGAAGGATTTAAAGTTCAAACTTATATTGACGGTGAAACAGCGCTGAATGGTTTGATCAGAAATCCTCCTGATTTAGCAGTGATAGATATTAAAATGCCAAGAATGGATGGAGAAGAACTTTTAACTCGTTTAAGAAAAAAAATGTCTATTCCAATTATTTTCTTAACCTCCAAAGACGAAGAGGTTGATGAGTTATTAGGACTGAAGTTAGGTGCCGATGATTTTGTAAAAAAATCCGGTGGTTTTTCTATTAAAGTATTGATTGAAAGAATTAAAATTCAGCTTAGAAAAAAAACCGAAGTTATTGACGATTCAAAAAATCTTATTAACCATGGAAAACTGAAGTTAGATCCTGCTCAATTAGAATGCGAATGGAATGGGAAAGCTTTACCGGACAAGTTAACCACAACTGAATTTCTTATCGTTAAAGAGCTTGCGAAAAGGCCAGGTGTAATAAAAGAAAGAGCACATTTAATGGATATAGCCTACAAAGAGAACACAGAAATAGAAGATAGGACTATTGACAGTCACATAAAACGTATTAGAAAAAAGTTCAAAAAAGTAGACGATAAATTTTCTGCAATTGAAACAAGGTATGGAAGTGGGTATAGATGGAATGTTAGTTAATGAAACAAAAAAAATCAGCATCTATATTAAGAAAATTTTTATTATTTAATTTACTAGTCTTTTCTATATTAGGACTATTTACGTTTATTTACCTACAAGCAATTCAACCTAGCTTAGTAAAAAACAAATCTACCAGTCATTTAGTTGTTATCAAGAATTCTACTGACCACTTACAAAGGTTAAAAATAGATTTTACCGAAAAAGGTTTAAGCACTTTCTTGTTGTCAGCTAGATTTTTATTTCAAAGCTTAGACAGAGTTCAGTTTTTCAATTTAGAAGGAAACTTAATAGGTGACACCAACATGCTAGATTTAGATCAAAATGTTTTTTCTAGGTCTGAATTAATTATAGAACAAGAAATAGATAATACAGGGGTTAATCAAACTAGAAATAACAACACCAGAACTATTAATAACGAACTTGATTATTACAAGGAAATTAAAAATACTATTTTAAAAGAAATAAAAAATAAACCTTTTGTTATTGAAAGTAAGATAAAAAAAGATTTTTTTGTACAAACTTTAAATAAAGTTTTAATAGAAAAAAGAAAAGTTGGTTATATTCTTGTTAGCGAGGAATCTAACGAGATACTAGTAGCTGTTGACGAAAGAAAAGATTTTATAATTAGAACTGTATTAGCAGTTGCTTTAGTCATCTTTATTTTTTCTGTCTTTCTAAATAAATATATATTAAAGCCAATAAGTTTTTTAGTTAAATACACAGAGTCGATAAAAGCAAAATCAAACAAACCCGTTAATATTGATAATTTTTTCATAAGAAGAGATGAAATAGGTAAATTAACTAAATCTATTCATGAAATGACACTGGATCTTCAGAAAAGAACTAATCGTGCTGAAACCTTTTCAACAGATTTAGCACATGAAATTAGAAATCCATTAGCGTCTTTAAAGGGAGCGTCTGAACTATTAGACAAAACTATAGAAAAAAAAGATCGAGAAAAATTATTAAATATCATTAATCATGACGTTGAAAGAATAGAACGTCTTATCACTGATTACACACAGATGCTAAAAGATGAAGCCTCTTTATCAAGAGAAAAGATGGTTAAAGTTGATCTAAAATTAATTATTAAAAATGTTGTAGAAGATTTTAAACAAGGTATTGAAAGTTTAAATAAAAAAATTGACATAGAAATAGTGAACAAAAAAGATGAGCAAATTTTTTTTTACATTCTTGGAATTGAAAATAGAATAGAACAAGTTATTGCAAATCTTTTAGATAATGCAGTTTCTTTTAGTCAAAGTAATAGTAAAATTTTAGTTGAAATAACTGAGGAAAAAAATGACTTTTTAATAACTTTTAAAGATGAAGGAACAGGTTTTAATGAAAAAAATATTGAAAATATATTTAAACGTTTTTATAGTAATAGACCAAAAAACTTTGGGGAACACTCAGGACTAGGTCTTAATATAGTAAAAAACATTATTGAACTTCACAAAGGCAAAATCAAAGCATTAAATAGAACAGATGCCAAGGGAGCTCAAATAGAAGTTATATTGCCTAAACAAACTTAGGATTGCTACTTGCTAAGAAGAAATTAAATTGTTAAAACACCCGCAGAATATGAGTGATTATAAAGTAAAAGACATCAATTTAGCTGATTTTGGAAGAAAAGAAATTTCTTTAGCAGAAACAGAAATGCCAGGTTTAATGGCACTAAGAAAAGAATATAAAAATCAATTTCCTCTTAAAGGAGCAAAAATTTTAGGTTGTTTACATATGACAATCCAAACGGCAGTTCTAATTGAAACACTTGTAGATTTGGGCGCAGAAGTAAGGTGGTCATCGTGTAATATATTTTCAACTCAAGATCATGCGGCAGCAGCAATAGCTAAAGCGGGAACACCTGTTTTTGCCTGGAAAGGTGAAACCGAAGAAGAAGCTATATGGTGCATAAGGCAAACGATTGAGGGAAAAAAAGATTGGAAAGCAAACATGTTATTAGATGATGGTGGTGATTTAACCGCGATGATGCATAACGATTATAAAGATTTATTAAAAGAAATAAAAGGTGTTTCAGAAGAAACAACAACAGGAATTAAAGCATTAGACAAAATGGAAAAAGCTGGAACTTTAATGATACCAGCAATAAACGTTAATGATTCAGTTACAAAATCTAAATTTGATAATTTATATGGATGCCGCGAAAGTTTAGTAGATGGAATAAAAAGAGCTACTGATATAATGATGTCAGGTAAAGTAGCGATTGTAGCTGGGTTTGGTGACGTTGGAAAAGGAAGCGCAGCATCTTTAAGACAGGCAGGTGCAAGAGTAATGGTTACTGAAGTTGACCCTATTTGCGCACTACAAGCTTCAATGGAAGGTTATGAAGTTGTATTAATGGATGAAGCAATCAAGAGAGCCGACATAGTAGTTACAGCCACTGGGAATAAAGATATTGTTACAGCAGACCATATGAGAGATATGAAAGACAGAGCAATACTCTGTAACATTGGTCACTTTGATAATGAAATTCAAGTTGAAGCTTTGAAAAATTACAAATGGGATGAAATAAAACCTCAAGTACACGAAATAGAACTTCCTAGCAAAAAAAGAATAATTTTATTAGCTGAAGGAAGACTTGTCAATTTAGGCTGTGCGACAGGGCACCCAAGTTTTGTCATGAGTGCATCATTTACAAATCAAGTTATTGCACAAATAGAACTATGGAATAATTCTACTAAATATGAAAATAAAGTTTACGTATTACCTAAACATTTAGATGAAAAAGTAGCTACATTACATCTAGAAAAAGTTGGAGCAAAACTAACTAAAATGTCAAAAGAACAAGCGGACTACATAAATGTTGAACCATCCGGACCATTTAAACCAGATACTTACCGCTACTAACAGTAGCTAATGATCATAAACTCCTTAGATCAATTAAATCAAATCTCATTAAAAATTATTACAAAAATTAAAATAGAAGATTGTATCTTACTATTTGGAGAGATTGGAGTTGGGAAAACTACATTAACTAGAGCCTTGATTAACAATCTTCAAAATCAAAATAAAGAGAACGAGACCGAAGTATTAAGTCCCACTTTTAATATTGTTTACGAGTATGAAATTGGTGAATTTAAAATAATGCATTACGATCTTTATAGATTAAAAACTAAAAAAGATGTTCTACAGCTGGGAGTTTTTGAACAAAATATAAACAACATTAAAGTTATAGAATGGGCCGAGATAATCAAAGACAAACCAGATGATAGACTCGAAATTTATATGTCTTATGAAAAAGAACAAAATTCAAGAAAAATTAATTTTAAGGGATTTGGAAAATGGAAGGGATTTAATGCAATATAAAATTAAAAAAATATCTGGAGATGCCTCTTTTCGTGAATTTTATAAAATAGAAAAAAATTATAAAACCACCATATTAGTAAAAGCTAATAAAAATAAATTTAAAAATCTAATTATTTACGCTGCAATTAACGAACTATTAATTAAAAATAAAATAAAAGCGCCAAAATTACTTCAGGAATATTTTACTAACCACATGATGGAAATTGAAAATCTAGGGAGTATTTCTTTTTTAGAATATATAAAAAACAAAAAAAATAAATTTAACGACTATAAAAAGCTAATTGAATTAATTATTAAATTGCAAAAAATAAATTTTAAAAAGAATATTAAATTTAAAAATAATAAAATTAAAATCTATGAGCACAATCTGGTTGAATTACACAAAGAATCAAATATATTTTTTGATTGGTATTTGAAAAATAATAGTAAAAAAAAAGAATTTAATAAAAATAAAAATAAAATAAAGAAAGAATTAAATATCCTTTATAAAAAACTTCATTTTCAAAAAATGTGTTTTGTTCATAGAGATTTTCACGCTTCTAATATAATGGTCAAAAATAAAAGATTTGGATTAATCGACTCACAAGACGCCCTTAGAGGTAATTTATTATATGATATTGTTTCACTCGTTGATGATGTCAGGATAAAACTCCCACAAAAATTAAAATCTTCTCTTTTTAGTTATTATCTTTCTAAAACACCGAAGATTAAAAAAGATAAAGAAAAATTATTAGCTAAAAATGATTTTGATATTTTATCAGTGCAGAGAAATTTGAAAATATTAGGTATTTTTGTTAGACTTTACAAAAGAGATTATAAATCAAATTACCTTAAACATATGCCATATATTTGGGAACTTTTAGAGCTAAGACTTAAAAATCCGATTTTTATAAATTTAAAATATTTATTAAATAAAGCTGTACCGATAAAAAATAGAAAAAAAGTTAATTTTAATGACAATTAAGAAAGCCATGATATTAGCAGCTGGTTTTGGTAAACGGATGCTTCCACTGACTGAAAAAACCCCTAAAGCACTAATAAAAGTTGGTCCAAAAAATCTTTTAGAAAGATCAATTGAATTACTCGAAAAAATAGGAATCACCGAACTAGTTATAAATACGCATTATTTATCTAAAGAAATTGAGAATTTTCTTAATAATAAAAGTTATGGAATTTCTATTACTATAATGCGCGAACAAGAGCTACTTGACACGGGAGGTGGTATTTTAAACGCTACAAAAAAATTTGAAAACCACCCTTTTTTTGTTTTAAATCCAGATACAATTTGGAATAAAAATTATTATGAAGAATTAAAAATGCTTGAGAATTCTTATTTAAATAACAATAAACCTATTTTACTATTAGTTGATAAAAAAATTAGTCACGATAAATCTTTTAAAGGTGATTTTAATTTTACAGAAAATGACTACATTGTAAGAGAAGTTAAAAATCAATATATATTTACTGGTGCGCAGATTATTAATAGATCTATTTTTGAAGGTATAAAAGAAAAAGTTTTTTCTATGAATTTAGTATGGGACCAAATAGTGAAAGCAAAAAAATTGAAAGGGAGAGAAAGTAACCAAACCTTCTTTCATGTAAATAGCTTAAAAGTTTACAAGGAATTGAGTAAATTAAAATTTATTGATTAGTAATAATTGTTCTTTCTCTAGATTTATCTAGATAACGAATATCTTTTATCTTTAAATCTTGGTGAAATTCAATAACCAATGGATTACCCGTTGGTATTTCTAATTCATTAATTTTATGATCAGAAATATTAAATATTTTTTTACAAAGAGCTCTTAGAGAATTTCCATGTGCAGCAATTATTATATTTTTATCATTTCGTAAGTTAGGTTTAATTTTACTTTCAAAGAAAGGAATTACTCTATTGTAGGTATCTTTTAAGGACTCTGTCAAAGGTATAAGATCTTGAGGTATTCCAAAATTTAATGGACTAAACAAAGATTGATTTTTGTCATTTTCAAGAATTGGAGGTGGTGCTATGTCCCAAGACCTTCTATATTTTTTAAACTGCTCTTCACCAATTTTTTTTTTTGTTTCTTCTTTGTTTAATCCAGTTAATGAACCATAATGTCTTTCATTAATTTCCCAAGAAGTATTTAATTCAAGTTTTAAATCATTTTCTTTAAGTATAACTTTTAGAGTATTAATCGCTCTTTTTAAAAATGAAGTATAGGATATGTCTATATGTATGTTGAGATTTTTGATTAATTTTCCTGATTTACTAGCTTCTTGTATACCTTGATCGGACAAATCGACATCTACCCAACCAGTAAATCTGTTTTCGGCATTCCAAACGCTTTGACCATGTCTAGTTAATATTAATTTACTCATAAAAATTTATTTTTAAAAGAATATAATTTAATATATCAAAATAATTATGAAAAATATTATTTTAAAATATATTAATTATTTATATTGGTTTTCTTTATTTATTATTTTAATATTTTATTTGTTTCCTGGCGATATAGTATCATATTTTATGCATGGTAATTTTAAAATAGACCGTGAATATAATCAAAATTCTATGGCTTACACTCTGCATTCTCTTATTAATACAAGAGGTTATTCTATTAATCATTTTTTAATCTTTAACTATATTACTGCAGCAGGTCTTCTAACTTACTTTAAAAAAAAAAATTTTTATTTAGCAATATTTTTTTTTTTATTTTTTTCCATTTTTTTAGAATTACTTCATTTTATCATCCCAAACAGGGCCTTCGAACTCACAGATTTACTGTCAAATTTATTTGGTGTTTTAGTTATTTTATTTATCTATAAAAAATTAAAAAAATGAAATTTATTTTTTTTTATTTGTTTTTAACTTTTCTATTTCTAAAGCCGGTTTTTTCAAAACAGATATTAGGTTTTGCTAATGTAATAGATGGAGACACCATACATATTAATTCTTATAAAATTAGATTAGAAGGTATAGACGCACCTGAAATGAAACAAAGATGTAAAAATTCTTTTTTGAAAACCTCTTCTATAGTGAGCTTTGATTATCAAAAAGACTATTTATGTGGTGAAAAGTTTAAAAATAAACTTGAGTTAAAAATTAACAAAAAAAAAATCAGATGTGTTTTAGCAGGCAAAGATAGATATAATAGATATCTAGGAACCTGTTTTAAAAATAAAATTAATTTAAATAAATGGATGGTCAAAAGTGGTTATGCAATTGCATATAGACGATATTCAAAAAAATATATTTTAGACGAAGAGTTTGCTAGAAAAAATAAACTTGGTTTATGGTCTGGATCCTTCTTAAATCCAGAAAAATGGAGAAAACTAAATTAAAATCTTATATAAATTAATCAGTGATTCATTTAAAAAAAATTCAACTTTGTCTAACAATTTTTTTTATATTTACATCTTGTTCTTCAATACCTAAAAACACCAAAAATAGCTGTGCAATCTTTGAAGAAAGATATCTCTGGTACAAACATGTTAAGGCATCTTATGAAAAATGGGGCGCTCCAATTCATTTACAACTTGCTTTTGTGAAAAAAGAAAGTGATTTTAATTGGTTAGCAAAACCACCGAGAGAAAAATTATTTAAAATAATACCGTTCAAGAGACCATCTAGCTCTTTTGGCTATTCTCAGGCTATAGTTGGAACATGGAAGCAATATAAAAACGAAACTAATAATAAATTAGCTACACGTGCAAGGTTTAAAGATTCGGTAGATTTTATTGGTTGGTATATTAACAAAACTTCAAAAATATTAAAAATATCCAAGAAAGATGCTTACAGACAATACCTTGCTTATTATAAAGGTTGGGGTGATTACAAAAACTATAGAAAAGATAAAAAAGCAATTATTTATGCTAAGTCAGTTAAAGATTTAGCCAACACCTATAGAAAACAATTAGCTGTATGTCAAAAAAATTTAAATAAGAATAAATATTTTATTTTTTAAGTTGTTTATTTAATTCAACTTCAACTGCATCAATATTTTTTTCATTTTTACCAATTATAGAATAGATTGTTGGAATCACATAAAGCGTAAAAAAAGTTGAAAATAACATTCCACTAAAGATAGTTATACCAACCGTTAATCTACTTGCAGCACCTGGACCAGAACCAATTATTAACGGTATTACTCCAAAGATAGTAGAAAGACTTGTCATTAGTATTGGTCTAAGTCTAATCGTTGAAGCTTCTATTATTGCTTCTTCTAATTTCTTCCCTTCTTTCCTTAGTTGGTTAGTAAATTCCACAATTAAAATTCCATTTTTTGCAGCTAAACCAATCAAAATAATTAAGGCAATTTGACTATAAACATTTAGGGAAGAACCAACTACAAGCAGTCCTAATAGACCACCAAGTATTGCCAGAGGCACAGTAAGCATAATTATGAGAGGATGTCTCCAGCTTTCAAATTGAGCACACATGGCTAAATAAGCAGTTATCAAAGCTAGAGCAAAAATTACATAAAGTTCATTGTTAGTTTTTTTATATTCTTCACTCTCACCTTTGTAAGCAATTTTAGCTAGAGGTGTATTTTTTTCTACGACTCCTACTAAAAAATTCAGTGCTTCGTCCAAAGAATAGTCGCCAACTAATCTTGCAGAGATAGTCACAGCTTTTTGTCTATTGTATCTTGCTAAGAATGGTGACTGACCCTCTTCGCTATATTCAACTAAATTAGAAACTGATATTAATTTTTGATTATTTTTTGATCTTACAAATATTTTACTTATACTTTCTGGCTCCTGTCTATCTTTAATGTCTCCTTGAAGAATAATAGAATATTCTTTTCCATCTTGAGTAAATTTTGTAACTACCTTGGAACCAAAAATAGTTTCTATCGTTCTTCCTATATCTTCAGTAGAAACACCTAAATCTGCAGCTTTTTTTTGATTAATTTGAACATTTAGTTGTGGTTTATTAAGGTCAAAATCATCTTGAATTGAGGATAATCCAGGATTTTTTCTAGCTTCTCTTTTAATTATTTTTTTCCATTCTATTAACTGTTCATAGGTGTTTCCAAGCACTACAAATTGAACGGGGCTTTCAACACCACCTGATCTAATGCCTTGAGGCATAACAGAAAATGCAAGGACTCCAGGCACACGACCTATTTTAGCAAAAGATTCTCTTAAAATTTTTACACCATGTCGTTTTCTTTTTGACCAATCTTCTAGTAGGACAATGATAAAACCACTATTAACCTGTTTTGATGATTTACCAAAACCTGGAACTCTCATAATTAACTTTCTATACTCACCTTTACCTAATTCAGGCAACAACAGTGCTTCAATTTCTTCTGTTTTCGACTTTGTAAAATTAAACCCGGAACCCTGAGGTGCTTTTATAATTACAAAAAAAGCCCCTCTATCTTCAGGCGCAATTAATTCTTTAGGCGTAAAATTAAATAAAAATACAGTTAATGCCAACGTTACACCCAAAAAAGAAATAATTATTTTTTTTTTATTTATCCATAAAATCAAAGATTGCTTATAGGCAATAGTAATATTTTTTAAAAATTTTTCAAATCTAGTTACAGTTTTAGATTTTTCCATATTTTTTTTTAAGAATTTACTAGCCAACATAGGACTAAGAGAAAGTGCAACAAAACTAGATATAATAACGGCAGAGGCTAAAGTTATTGCTGTCTGGGTAAAGAGAACTCCTGTAATGCCTTTGATAAAAACCAAAGGGACAAACACAGCTACTAAAACCACAGTAGTTGCTATAATTGCAAATGATACTTGTTTCGCACCTTTGTAAGCTGCAACTAGTGGACTTTCACCAAGTTCAATTCTTCTAACAATATTTTCTAACATTACTATCGCATCATCAACCACAATTCCTATCGCTAGAACTAAGGCCATCAGTGTAAACAAATTAATAGAAAAATTAAAAATATAGATTGCTAGAAAAGTAGAAATTAAAGAAACAGGTAACGCTACAGCTGGCACAATTAGCGCTCTAATGTTACCTAAAAATAAATAAATGATTATAGTGACTAAAACTAAAGCAACAAAAAGAGTTTTGTAAACTTCTGATATAGCAGCTTTTATATATCTACTTCGATCAAACGAAACTTCAAGACTTGTACCTTCTGGCAAGGTTTGTTTAATTTCTTCAATTTTTTTTTTTATTCCATTAGCCACATCAATAGTATTTGCATCTGACTGTTGATAAATGCCAATCCCAACTACTTGCTTACCATCTCCCTTAAAAACCGTTCTGGTTGATGCCGCACCCACTTCTACTCTGGCAACATCTTCCAATGCTATAACAGATCCATCTTTTGCTCTTTTAAGTGGTAATTTTTTAAAATTTTCAAGGTTTTGGTAGGCTTTTTCTAATTTTATTGTTAAGTCGATATCTTTTGATTCTATTCTACCAGCTGGAAACTCAACATTTTCTTTTCTTAAAGCTTCCTCAACTTCTTGTGTTGTTAAATCTCTGGCCGCAAGTGCAATTGGATCTAGCCACACTCTAAGAGATGTTTCTCTTTCACCGCCCAACCTAACTCTTCCAACTCCCGGAACAGTTGAAAATGTGTCCGTTAAAAAACGATCTGCATAGTCTGTTAATTCAAGATCTGTCATTGCTTCTGAGCTAAATGACAACCACATTGTTGTTCTCATTCCTGCACTTTGTTTAAATATCTCTGGTGCTTTTGCACCTTCAGGAAGAGTATCTACTACGCGTGAAACAGAACTACGAACATCATTAGTTACATCATCAAGATCCAAACCGGTTTCAAATGTTAGCGTAATTCTTGAGCTTTCATCTTCACTAAAAGAATCTATTGTTTCTAGCCCAGGAGTACCTCCTACAAAATCTTCTATTTTTTGAGTAATTTGAGTATCTATTATCTCTGCAGATGCACCTTTATAATCTGTTTGAATAGTTACAACAGGAGGCTGAACATCAGGTAATTCATCTGTTGGAATTTTTTGAAAAGTTATTATTCCAAAAATAACTAAAACTATGCTCATTACCGAAGCAACAACCGGTCTCTTAATAGATAAATCTGTTAAAAACATTATCTATTTTTCTGTTCAATTATTTTTATTTTACTTTTATTTCTAACTTTAGTGATACCCTCAACAACAATTTGATCTCCCTCTAATACACCATCTAAAACAGACACTTTACCAAAATTTCTTTTTCCAATTTGTATATTAGTTTTATCTACAGTTTCTCCATTAACAACATACACAAAAGCAGTTTTACCTTGAATTGTAACAGAACTTTCTGGGACCCCAATTTGTTGAATTTCATCATAAATAATTTTTACGCTCAATAATTGTCCAGGTATGATTTTAAATTTTGAGTTATCGACTATTACTCTTGCTAAAATTGAACGCGTAGATGGGTCAACACGTGAGCTTACCGACTCTATATTACCATTAAATTTTTTATCAAATGCTGTTGAAGTTATTTCTGCTTTAAGTCCAGATTTTAAAATACCAACAAAATTTTCAGGTACTTTAATGTCTATAACAATTTTTTTAAGATCGTCTAATGTAATAATTAAACTATCCGTACCTAATACACCTTGAGCTATTTCTCTTTTACCAAGTCTCCCGTCGATCTCGGCAACCACTTGTTCGTCATTTTTTAATGTAGCTATAATATCTCCTGCTTTAACAAATCTATTCTCAATATCAAGTTTACCCCTAATTTCTTTTTTTTTTACTCTATAAGTTTTTGAATTTAGAGCTATCGCAGTTCCAAAAGTTTCTATGCTGTTATAAAATGTAGATTTTTCAACTACTTTAACTATTACTCCAGGTGGAGGCCTAACACTAAATTTTTTTTTGAAATGCAAGCCAACAAAATGCCTAGCTGCAATTATAGAAAAAATAATAATGAAAATAACTATCAATAACGTTTTAATCGTATTTGCGGTCTTCATTTTTTATTTAAGTCCATATTCTGACCAAGATCCATCATATATGATTGGTTTTTTATCATTTATAATTTTATTAGCCATAGCTAAAATGCACGCGGTAACGCCAGATCCGCAAGTAAACACTTGTTGTTTATCAGACCTAATTCCGACGAAATCAAAAATTTTTAACAACTTATCTTTATCTTTAAATGTATGATCTGATTTATTAATACATTCATTAAATGGTAAATTTTTTGAATTTTTAATAGAACCACTTTTTAAACCTTGACGTGGTTCTGATTCAGTACCATCGAATCTTGTTTTCCCTCTAGCATCTACAATTTGAAATTTATTTAACTTTATATTTTCATCAATCTGGAATTTATTTAATACTAAATTTTTAATTTCTTTGGCTAGGTAATTAGTCTTATCATTTAATGTCGTATTGTTTGTAATTTTTTTGTTATCAATTTTCCATTTTTTTAATCCACCATTTAAAATAAAAACCTTACTATTATCATGACCAAAGTAAACAAACATATACCAACATCTACAAGAACTAATAACATCAGAATTATCGTAGATCACTATATTATCTTGATTACTAATTCCGTATTTAGATATTATTTCTTGCCATTTTTTTTTAGATGGCAACATGTGTGGTAAAGTTGAATCAAGATCTGAATTCTTATCTAAATCAAAAAATTGTGAATTCTCTATATGTCCATTTAAAAATTCTTTATATGCATCTCTATTTGTACTTGGCATATGCCAGCTAGCATCTAAGATTTTTACTTTATTTAAATTTTTTTCAAGCCAATCAGTATCAACTAAAGACATTACTTTTTTTTCTTCATTATATATTTTTGATGATATTCTTCTGCTTTGCAGTAGTTTTTAATTTTTGAAATATTTGTTTCAATTTTTCCATTAAATTTTTCATTAATTATATTTTTATATTTTTCTGCAGAATTTTTTTGTTGATCATTTTCATAAAATATTTCACTTCTGTATTGAGTTCCTATATCAGGATATTGCATATCTTTTTGAGTAGGATCATGAATTTTAAAAAAAACTTCTAATAATTTTTCAAAAGAAACAATTTTTTCATTGTAAATAATTTTTACAGTTTCTGTGTGTCCAGTTTTGCCAGTACAAACTTCATTGTAATTAGTATTACTACTCGTTCCACCTGCATAGCCAACTTCAGTTTCTATAACCCCTGCTATCTGGCGAAAAGTTTCTTCTGGCCTCCAAAAGCACCCAAGTGCTAAGTAAGATTTTTGCATAATCAATTTTATGTGTTAAAAAAGATAAAGGATATTCAATTGTTTACAAAAAATCAAACTGGAGTTTTGTATATGGTTGCAAGCGTTATGTGCTTCGCGATTATGGATATATGCATCAAATGGCTTAATTATTATCCATTTGGAGAAGTTTTCTTTGCTAGATTTTTTTTCGGATTAATACCTATCTTTTTAATTATACCTAAAAACAAATGGTCAAATTTTTATAAAACTAGAAGACCTGGTTTACACGCGTTTAGAGCAATTTGTGGCTTAATAGCTTTTGTCTGCATTTTCTTTGGTTTAAGGCACTTACCACTAGCCGAAGTAGTATCGCTTACATTTGGCGGTCCAATTTTTGTAACCATTGCATCGATCATATTTCTATCAGAAAGGGTCGGGATCAAGCGTTGGTCTGCAGTTTTTTTGGGTTTTATAGGAATGATCCTTATAATTCAACCTGCATTCATTGAACTTAACTATTATTACCTATCACCTATTTTATTTTGCATTTTTTTTTCAGGTGTCGCAATAAGCGTCCGAGCTTTATCCAAAACTGAGCCAAATTATAGAATAGCTTTTTATTTTACAGTTCTGTGTACTGGTATAGGGCTTTGCACCTTACCTTTTGGATGGATAATGCCCACTACAATAGATTTGTTTTTATTTTTAATTATGGGTTTATGTGGAAGTGTTGCAAATTTATTATTAACCCAAAGTTATAGATTGGCTGAAGCATCTTTAGTAACACCAATTAAATATTTAAGTTTAGTTTATGCAATAATATTTGGATTCATAATTTGGGGAGAAGTTCCAAAATTTTTAATGTTAGTAGGAGCTATAATTGTAATACTAAGCTCTTTAATAATTTTTATTAGAGAAAAAAAATTAAAGAAAAAGATTGTTATTCCTAGATCATGAAAAAATCACCAGCTTATTGGAACAAAGCCAAAACATATTTATCAAAAAAAGATAAAGTTATTAAACATTTAATTATTAAATATAAAGATGGTCATCTAATTTCTCGCAACGATGTTTTTTTTTCTTTATGTAAAAGTATTATTGGCCAACAGATAAGTGTGGCTGCAGCAAATTCTGTTTTTCTAAGATTTCAAAAAAAATGTAAAAATAAAATTACAGCAAGGACAGTAAACAAATTATCCTTCATAAGTTTAAAAAGTTGTGGGCTTAGCAGACAAAAAGTTAGAGGCATCAAAGATTTATCCAAAAAAATAATAAACAAAACTTTTAAACCTAATTTAATAAAGAAAATGAACGACAAAGAAGCGATAGAATACCTATCAAACCTTAGACAGATCGGAAGATGGTCTGCTGAAATGATATTATTATTTACTTTTAATAGATCTAATATATGGCCTCTACAAGATATTGGTCTTTTAAGAGCAATATCAAATAATTATAAGAAAAAATATTATCCACCTAGAACATTTTTAGACAAACTTTATAAAAAATTTACACCCTACTGTTCTGTAGCAACATGGTATCTTTGGAGATCGATAGACGACGAGCCAATTCAATATTAAGCACCTTCTATAATTTGATGGTGTCGTATAACCGTATCTTTTAAGATAGCATGGGCGTCCTGATATTCTTTTGAATAAAAAAAAGTTTCAGCCTCAGCAAAAGATGGGAACTCAATAACTACAGTCCTAGGAGATTCGTCTCCTTCAGTAGTTATTTTTTTCCCCCCTCTTATTAGAAACTTACCTCTATATTTTTCAATCGCATCTTTAGCTTTAACAGCATAGTTTTTTAGAACATCTGCATCTTTTATAATCTTATAAACAGTTACCACGTATCCTTTCATTTACATCTCCTTTAAAATAATTTAGTTTTTTCCATGATCAACAAACTCATTGTAGACTGGAAAGAATATAATCTAATAGTAGAAAAATTAGCAGTTAAAATTCATGAAAGTGGATTTAAACCAACCATGCTTATTGGAATAATGAGAGGTGGGGCTCCAATTATAGATGTATTAAGCAGAATATTTAAACTCAAGTGTGCTTATCTTGCAGTTGAATCCTATTCTGGAACAGGTGTAGAAGATAAGCAAGGTGAACTTGTTTTTTCAAGAGAAATGAGTTCAACAGTTCACGATATGGGAGGTCGATTGCTTCTGTGTGATGACCTTTCAGATACAGGTATTACACTTAATAAAAGTATTGAATGGTTAAAAAAATACCCTCCAATAAAAGATAATATTGAGTCTATAAAAACAGCTGTGCTTTGGAAGAAATTAGATTCTACTTTTGAACCTGATTATTGTGCTGACAGATTAAAAGATAATCCTTGGATTGTACAACCTTTCGAAAATTATGAAGAAGTAAAAATTGATGACTTGGTTAAAAAACATAAAAATAAATTTCTATGAAAGAATACGACCTAATAGTTATTGGCGCTGGATCCGGCGGAGTTAGAGCTGCAAGAATAGCAGCTAGTTATGGCGCTAAAGTTTTGATTGCCGAAGGTTTGAATTATGGTGGCACTTGCGTTAATAGGGGGTGCGTGCCAAAAAAATTATTCACCTACGCAGCTCAGTTTAAAAATGATTTCGATACTGCTAAGCTTTATGGGTGGGAAGTGCCAGAACAAATTCCTTTTAATTGGCAGACATTAATTAAGAACAAAGATCAAGAAATTTTACGATTAAACGATATTTATAAATCTATTTTAAAAAAAAATAAAGTTGATCGAATAGATAGTTATGCATCATTTAAAGATTCAAATATAATTCTAATCAATAACGAAGAGTATAAAGGAAAAAAAATTTTAATAGCTTCAGGTGGAGCTTGCAATAAACCAGATTACACAGCAAAAAATAAAGTTTTTACATCAGATGATATTTTTCATATTAAAAAATTACCTAAAGATATTTGTATTTTAGGAGGTGGTTATATCGCTGTTGAGTTTGCCTGTATCATGAATGGTTTAGGAGTTAAAACAACCTTGATTTACCGAGGTGAAAGAATTTTGAAAAATTTTGATCAAGACTTAACTAATTTACTTCAAGCAGAAATGATCAAAAAAGGAATTGATATAAAATTTAACACAAATATTGAGGATATAATTGAAGTTAAAGAAGAATTAGAAATTAAAGTACAGCAGGGGCCAAGTATAAAATCAGCGTGTATTTTGTCAGCTTTAGGTAGATCACCTAATATTGATCAATTAAATCTTGATATAACTGATGTTAAACAAAAAAAAAATGGGGCAATTATTGTTGATGAGTTCTCAAAGACAAATATTGATCATATTTATGCAATAGGTGATGTAACTGATAGAATTAACTTAACTCCTGTCGCGATAAGAGAAGGTCACGCTTTTGCTGATAGTGAATTTGGTAATAACAAACGGTCAGCCTCGCATAAAAATGTGCCCTCAACTGTTTTTACAGATCCACCCTTATCTACCGTTGGTATGACCGTGGAGGAAGCTGAAAAATTAGGCTATAAAGTTAAAACATTTAAAACTCAATTTTCACCCATGAAGTATACATTTGCTGATAAAAAGCCTAAAATTCTAATGAAACTACTAGTTGATGAAAAAACAGATAAAGTCCTAGGAATTCATATGTTGGGTCAAGATAGTCCTGAAATTATTCAAAGTTTAGCTATTTCTATAACTGCAGGAGCTACTAAAAAAGACTTTGATGAAACAACAGCTATTCATCCAACTTCTGCAGAGGAGTTTGTTACTTTAAAATAAAATAGACTAGAAAATAAGGGCTAGCCTTCACCAGCCCTTAAGATTTAATTTTTACGCAACATAAAAACTAGCAACACTCAACGCAGCAATAACCCATATTGCAGGTGAAGTAGAACTAAACTTTCCTGTAAAAATTTTAATTAATGCATACGCAATAAAAGATAAAGCAATACCATTACTAATACTGTAAGTAAGCGGCATAGCTATCATCGCTAATACTGCAGGAGCTGACTCAGCTATATCATCCCATTTAATATCTGTAATGTTTCTTACAAATAAAACTGAAACAAAAAGTAAAGCAGCACCATCAATTTCTTTAGGCAAGCTAGTTGCAAGAGGAGATAAGAACAAACAAGACAAGAACAAAACTCCAATAACAACCGAAGTCATTCCTGTTCTTCCACCTTCTTTTACTCCTGCGGCTGACTCAACATAACTTGTTACAGTAGTAGTTCCCATTAAAGCACCAGCTACTGTTCCAACACTATCAGCCATCATAGCTTTATGTATGTCTTTTATTTTTCCATCTTTTCCAACTTTTCCAGCAACGTTAGCCACAGATGTCAATGTACCTGTCGTATCAAAAAAATCGATAAACAATAAAGTAAAAATTACCGTAGACATTCCAGCCGTAAATGCAGCACCAAGATCAAAATCGAATAGATAAGTCATTGACGGAGGTGTGCTCACCACGCCATTAAATTTAGCTAATCCAGTACCCCAAGCAATTATACTGAAAACTAATATTCCAATAATGATATTACCTTTAACTTTTAATACTTCTAAAACAACCATACTCACAAAAGCAAGACAAGCTAGAAGAACTAAGGGGTTTTTCATATCACCGATAGAAACTAAAGTTGCAGGGTTATCTACAACAACACCCATAATTTGCAATCCTATGATTGCTAAAAATAAGCCAATACCAGCCCCAATACCTAACTTTAAACTTCTAGGAATTGAATTGATTAACCAAGCTCTAATTGGTGTTAAAGATATTATTAAAAATAATACACCTGCTACCAATACTGCACCCAAAGCCTCCTGAGGTGAATAACCCATTCCACCAACAACTCCAAAAGCTACGAAAGCATTAATACCCATACCGGGCGCTAGACCAACTGGCCAAGTTTTTCCGTAAAAGCCCATAATGAAACAAGCTATTGCGGTCGCTACTATTGTTGCAGTAAATACTGCACCAAAATCAAAAAATCCTTTTTCAGGTCCAGCGAATTCGCCAGAAAGGATAAAAGGATTTAAAAACATTATATAAGCCATTGTTAAGAACGTAGTAACACCAGCTAACACTTCAGTTTTATAGGTCGTTTTATTTTTTTTATAGTCGAAATATTTTTCAAACATAAGAATCTCCTTGTTAGTCTTAAATACCGCAGATTAGCAAAGAAATCTCAGGTAATAATTGAAAATTACAACCTAAAGGTAATGTATCTGTTTATAAGATTAAGTTATATTCTATGGTCAGTTGAAAATGAAAAAATTCTATAAAATATTATTTTTTTCTTTGATTTTATCAAGCATGTTAAGTTGTCGGACAATTAGCACAAAAGTTGATGAAGTTACTCAAAAAGAAAAACAGGAACTTAGTAAATGGATTGGTAAGACGGAAGCTGAGTTAACCTTTTCATTGGGAAAGCCTGACAAGATCGATTTTGAAAATTCTAGAAATAGATACTATGTGTATGTGAGTCAAAGATTAAAAATTAAATGTGAAAGAAAATTTGAAATAAATCAAAATAATGTAGTATTAGGCTTTAGCAGTAAAAACTGTTTTTAAAGCATGTCAATAATTCAATCCAAAAATCAATTAATTGATTATTTTAATCAAGGTACCAAAAAAAAAGATCAATTACTTATTGGTGTAGAGCACGAAAAATTTTTATTTACTGGCAAAGAAAAAAAAAGAGCTAACTACGAACAAATTAAAAAAATTTTTAAAAATTTAGAAACTTTTGGTTGGAAACCCACTTATGAAAAAGAAAATATAGTTGGCCTAAAACGAGGCAAACAACAAATAACTACAGAACCAGGTTTGCAGTATGAACTTTCAGGAGCTCCATTAAAAAATATTCATTCAGTGTGTAGTGAAAGTTCAACACACTTTAATGAAATTAAAGCAGCGGTAAAAGATTTAGATATTAGTACAGCCTCTATAGGTTTTGATCCGTTTAACAATTTACATGAAGTACCTCAAAATCCTAAAGAGAGGTACCAAATAATGACTAAGGAAATGCCAAAAGGCGGAGAGCTAAGCTTACAAATGATGTATCAAACATCAGGTATTCAGATTAATTATGATTATACTTCAGAAAAAGATTTTGAAAAAAAATTTAAAGTAGGAAACTATTTAGTTCCGCTAACTATAGCTTTATTCGCTAACTCTCCTTTTGCCGATAAAAAATTTACCGGATATCTTTCATATCGAAATAAAGTTTGGCAGAACACATCACGAGGTGGAATTATGCCAATTACTTTTGAAGACTTAAATTTTGAAAAATATATAGATTACGCAACAAACTATTCATTGCTTTTTGTTATGCGCGATGGAAAATACATAAAACCTAATGGTCAAACATTTAAAGATTTTATGGAAGGAAACTTTTTACCTCTCAAAGGAATTAAAGCTACAATTAAAGATTTTGAAACACATCTAGCAACTATTTTTACTGAAGTTAGATTAAAGCAATTCATAGAAGTTAGATCGATAGATACATGTGATTGGGGCTGTATTTGTAATGGACCTGCTTTTTTTACGGGACTTCTTTATGGAGCGTTAGACGAAACCTACGATGTAGTTAAGTCATGGTCAAAAGAAGATGTGATGGAAGCTTATTTAAAGTCTCCTAAACAAGGACTAGAGACAGAACTAAAAGGAAAGAAATTATATGAATGGGGAAAAATTTTTTTAGATTTATCTAAAAAGGGACTAAATAAAAGAAAAGAAATGAACTCTAACAACAAAGACGAGACGATATACCTAAAACATATAGAGGATATCATTGATAGAAAAACTAACCGAGCTCAGTTATTATTACAACAATTTAACAAACAGGGAAACTTAGATTTTTTTAGTCATGCAAAAGAAGATTTTAGCTATTCAGGGCTCTAGTTTAACTAGAGTAAAAGTTAAAACAGACACAACTTTATTTTTAGCTTTAGAGGCTCAAAAAAAAGGCTATCAAATTTATTATTATGAACCACAAAACTTAAGTTTTATAGATGGAAAAGTTATCGCAAAATGTTTTCAATTAACATTTTTTGAAAAAACTAAGAAGTTTTATAAAATTACTAAGAAATTAAATTTTGATCTATCTAAAGCAAAAGTATTATTAATAAGAAATGAACCACCTTTTAATCAACAGTATATTAACACCACTTTTATTTTAGAACATTTAACAAAAAAAGTTAAAATTATAAATCATCCTAAATCTATCAGAGAGGTTCCGGAAAAGCTGTTCTCAATCCGCTTAATAAAATATATGCCATCAACTTTAATTAGTGAAAATCTACAAGAAATTAAAGATTTTTTCAAAACAAATAAAAAAGTAATAATTAAGCCTATAAATAGTTACAGCGGAAACGAAGTCTTACTTCTTAATAGCTTTAATAGGAAAATTATTACAAGATATATTAAAAAACATAATCATATTATTTTTCAAAAATTTCTACCTAAAATATCAAAAGGGGATAAAAGAGTGTTTATAATCAATGGTAAGGTTAAGGGGTCAATTACAAGAGTTCCCAAGCAAGGAAGTATCCTATCTAACATGAGCAAAGGAGCTTCGGCAGAGATTAGCAAATTAACAAAACAAGAAATGAAGATAAGTAAACAGGTAGCTATTTTACTAAAACAACAGAATATTTATTTTGCTGGTATCGATTTTATTCAAGGTCAATTAATTGGTGACATAAACGTTACAAGCCCAACTGGATTAGCCACACATTATAGTTTGACTAAAGTCAATTTAGCTAAGTATTTTTGGGATAATATTTAAAAAAACACATACCTATCGAACACAAAAAACAATTGATTAAACTCTCTAATATTGAGATAAGCCCATTTATAAAATGACTGGTTACGTAATATTTAACATAAACATTAAAAAACCTGAAGGCTACAAAGAATATGTTGCTAAAATAGGTGATCTTATAAAAAAATTTGGTGGAGAATATTTAGTTAGAGGTGGAGAATATCAAGTTATGGAAGGTGAGTGGAAGCATTCGCGAACAGTAGTTATTAAATTTCCAACTTACGAAAAAGCACTAGAATGGTACAATTCTGAGGAATACAAACCCATTAAACCAATTCGATTAGCAAACTCAGAAGCTAATGGAATTATAATAAAAGGAATTTAACGATGATAGAAAAATTTAATAATATTTTTTATTTAATAATTTATATAGTTCATTTTACTGGAGTGGGGATATACGCCTTCCAAACAATTATAGACACAAAAAGATTTATGAAAAAATTTGGAATTGATAAATCTGGAGCGATAGCAATTAGATTTGCAGGTGCTTTTCTGTTGGCTATATTCTTGATGTCAGTTTATGTGGGATTTGTGAGATCTGGAGGATTGAATGCAACTTGGGTTTTTTTCAATATAGTTTTTATTAATAATCTATGTATACTTTTATGTAATTATTATTCAATTAAAGTTGATAAAACTGGAGTGAGTAAAAAAATTGGTATGGAGCCGATATATGGTCCATTAGCCTTTACAATTATGAGTGCAATACTTTGTTACGGATTAGCTGACAAAATTTACGTTTAACTAAAAAAAGACAATAAATTTTTAGATACTTGCGGAGATAAAGTCTTCGCATGTTTCACTGTAAATTTTTTAATTCTTAGGTGTCTAATTTTTCTGTGATTTTTAAAGCAAACGCATAGTCAAATGCTATTTCCTCGATTGCAGCGTCACGTCCAGATTTACCTCCATGACCAGCGTCCATTTCACATTTAAAAAGCAATAAGTTGTTATCTGTTTTTTCATCTCTAAGCTTAGCTGTAAATTTTGTAGGTTCATCAAACAATACTCTGTTATCGGATAAGCTCGTTGTAATAAGTATATGAGGATAATCCATTTTTTTAATATTATGATAGGGTGAATAAGATTTAATGTATTTAAAATGTTCTATATTTTCTTTTGCATTGCCGAATTCATTAAATTCTCCAGCTGTCAAAGGTAGTGAATGGTCTAAATTTGTTGTTAAACAATCTACAAAAGGTACGGCCATAATTATTCCTAAAAATAACTCTGGGGCTTCATTTACAACAGCTCCCATTAATAAGCCTCCTGCGCTCCCCCCATATCCAATAACCTGGCCTTTACCAGTGTACTTTTTCTCAATTAAAAATTTTGCACAAGAAATGTAGTCTTTAAAAGTATTTTTTTTATTGAGCATTTTTCCTTCTTCCCAAAATTTCATGCCCCGTTCCATGCCACCTCTTATGTGAGCAGTAGCCCATATAATATTTCTATTTACTAAACTTAGGCGCGTAGTTGAAAAACTTGGAGAAATAGTATGTCCGTAGCTTCCGTACCCATAAAGCAAAAGATTAGCTGACCCATCTAACTTTGTGTCTTTATGGTAAGTAATAGTAATAGGTATTTTTCTTCCATCATGAGATTCGCAGCTTACTCTTTTAACGATATATTCATCTCTGTTATATCCAGATGGAATTTCTAATTCTTTAACAAGTTTTTTTTCTTTTGTTGCAACATTATATTCATAAGTTCTATCAGGAGTTTTAGGAGACTCGTAGCTTACTCTTATCACATCTGTATTTCTATCTTTTTGCATTAAACTCATACTTGGGCTTATAATCTCTTCATCAGAAATTTTTAACTCTTCTTCTTTGTTCGTCTTCAAATTTCTAATAAATAGCTTTGGCATTGCATCAATTCTTTCCGATCTAACCATCCAATTATTTAATAAAACAAATCCACCAATTAAAACTTCTTCTTTAGCGGGAATGTAGTCTTCCCACTTATTGACATCATCATGCTTGCATCTTGAAATTTTAAAATCCTTTGCATCTTGATTTGTGTGCATCCAAAAATACCCATCCCAACTATCAATAGAATACTGAACCCCCTCTTTTCTTTTTAAAATAATTTTAGGTTCAGGTTTTGTTTCATTTTTATTAAAATAATAAACTTCAGAAGTTGTATGCTCAGACGTTGAAATAAAGTAAAACTGTTCATCAGAACTAGTACCTATTCCACATGTAAAGCGATCGTCTTTTTCTTCAAAAACTAGTTGATCTTCTTTTATCTCAGTACCTAATTTGTGAATAAAAATTTGCCTTGGCCTATGAAATTTATCTAGCTTAGAATAAAAAAAAGACTTATCATCGTAAGTCCAAGTTATTCCACCAGCGGTGTTAGGAATAGTTTCTTCAATTATTTTGTTATCAGATATTCTTCTTACAAAAATTGTAAAATATTCACTACCTTTATCATCTATAGAATAAGCTAGTAACTCGTCGTTATGAGAAACTGCTATATCACCAGCACTAAAAAACTTTTTTTCTTTAGCTTCAATATTACCATCCCAATATATTTCTATTTTACTGTCTCCAATTTTTCTTCTTAATTTTTTTGAATAGTTTCCTTCTTTAGTTACTTTAGTCCAATATTCATAATTTTTATCTTTGTAGGGTAAGCTTTCATCGTCAAGTTTAATCCTTGCTTTGATTTCATCAAATAGTATCTGCTGCATTGCTTTAGTTTCAGAAAGCTGTTTTTTGGTATATTCATTTTCTTCGTCTAGATATTTCTTTACTTCTGGTAGAAGTTTTGAGCTATCCTTTAAAATTTCGAGAATATTTTCCTGATGAACCCAAGAATAGTCATCTTCCCAGTCTATGTTGTGACAAGATTTTACAGTCGGTTCTTTACGTAATTTTGGTATATTCATTGAGAAATTATTATATGAATTTGTTTTTAGTTGGAACCATCATTTTTGTCTTAGTTTACTTATTGCTAAATTGGTTTGTAAAAACTAACAGTAAAGCAATTGCCCAAGGCACTAGAAAGGTCATTTTATTCTTTTCAATAGTATTGGCCGTTTTGCTTGCGTATGGAGGTAAATTTTTATTATCTCTTCCCTTAACTTTAATAGTTTTAAGTGCCCTAAAAATTAAAGGACTTTCAACAATTCAAATATTTCAGTTATGGAGATTAATTCAATATTTAAGGAATTCCGGCAGATTTTCTTTTGGTTCTAATTCTGGAACAAGGACGAGCAGTATTACGATAGATGAGTCTTATAAAGTTTTAGGATTAAAAAAGGGTTGTAAAAAAGAAGAAGTAATGAAAGCAGCAACTAAATTACAAAAAAAAATTCATCCTGACATGAACAGAGACATGAACACTGAAAGACTTAGTCAATTAGTTAATGAAGCAAAGGATAGAATATTAAAAGAAGATTTTAATT
>Ga0307986_10000398_pt1 | contig 32487 bp, 36 predicted proteins | sample EllFjometageno82_FD_203170 | JGI IMG/M metagenome (GOLD analysis project Ga0307986, IMG submission 203170) | Marine microbial communities from Ellis Fjord, Antarctic Ocean - #82 | ecosystem: Environmental > Aquatic > Marine > Unclassified | place: Southern Ocean | collected 2014-10-09 | reverse complement strand
AGAATTCAAACAACGTTGTGACTTGATAGTTGAACGACTCAATAATATGGATGGGGTTGAATGCCATAAGCCGAAAGGTGCAATCTATGTATTTCCAAAGGTGGAAGTTGAGGGCATGAATAGTGAAGAAATCGCCTTGGAGTTACTCAAAGATGGAGTATTGTGCTCCCCAGGTAGCGCATTCGGTGCAGCAGGTGAAGGCCATCTGAGATTTGCTTATACAATTTCTCAGAAAGATATTATCCGAGGCATGGATAAGGTTGAAGCAACATTAAAGCGTCTAAGAAATAAAGAGGATTGAAGATGATAGAGTCAGTAATTCTATTTCTTGTGGGAAGTTTTATTGGTTATATTAGCCCCAAACTGCCAGTATTAATTATTACTCGGGCAAAAGGATTCAACTACCATTTTCCACGTCACCCTGAGCCGATTTCCCTTAGCCCTCATCTCACTCAAAGGCTATTGCATCTGCGGACCTTTTACTGGTTAGGCCTTGGCTTTGCTCTAATTCCAATAGCGGCAGGTTATGCATCGCTTGTTTGGGGTTCCGCAGCACTTGGATTTGGGATGTGGTTAAGTTCGGGATGGTCAGTAATCAACAAACTTCAAACATTTATTGGTGGAACTCCACCACCTTGGACCTATGAAATGGCTATTCGGTTACAAGTTGTTATGAATAAGTCAAAACAAAACCCATGTTGTGATTTTCCCGAACCAGAATGGCAATTGACTGCGGTTCGATGTTCATCTTGTAACATTACCTTAGATGAAATGCCGAGGCCTGACTTAGGGCGGAAGCGGTCGGATGGAATCTTTGCTGGTAGTATGCGGTTATTGGCAAGTGACGGCTACCCGATTGTTAGTGAGCAAAGTGAAGAATAGCCTTAATTCTAAATTAATCCGAAAAACCATCAACCTTCGTAAAAGCACTTTTTTGGCTGTTGTGAAGGGCAACCTTTGAGGATTGAAGTAATACCCGGAGGTTATGGGAAGGAACTCTGGCAAGGGTCCGTTAAGCACAAGGTTGTGGTTAACGATAATCGCCTTCGCACAAATTTTTCTCACCCCACTAATCGCATTTTCAATGACATATCTTGTTAATTTCGATAATTCGGGAGATTCAATTTCTTTGTCATTTCAATTTGAAATGGTTCCTTGGATAGGTGCAGCATCGTTGTTTTATGGGATGTTAGCATTATTGTTGGCATTGATTATGGGTGGGTATGCTCCGGTTTCAATCATCGAGAGAGGAGGTTGGAGAAGATCACTTGGGCTAAGCCGGAATCCAAGGAATGCCCATCAACGTAGGGAGTCTAGAAGAATCGCTGCAAATTCACCGCATGGTCAACTGGCAATATTGGCGTATGACCGAGATGTGATGGGCTACAAGTTTCTTTCTACACATGGCGGTTTAATGTTGCTGGCAGTCCCTTTCCAAGTCCTATTGGCGACAATTCCATTGGCGGTTTTGTTGCTACTGCCGGAGAATATTGTACGAAATCATAGAGGATTAGAACTGGCTCTATTGGTTTACTTAATCTGTCTTGTTTTTGTGATGAAATATTTCCCCCGAATTGCATACAGATATATTGGTGCAGCATCAGTGACGAGAAAATGGTTGGTTTCAATGACTAGGCTATCTTGGTTAGCACCGATTTTAGTTTTGTATATGATGGGGCGTATGGCTGCAATAATTGTTCTTGGTTGGATTGGCGAAGATGGTGGGTTAAGTTTTTCTTTTGAGAAAAGTTTCTTTGAATCGCTGTTGGGGGTCTCTTCTATCCCAGACACATCATTCATTGATTTGCTAACAGCGTTAGCAGTTATGCCGATGGCAGCCTTCACCACTCTAGCAGTATTGGGGGGATGCTCGGGAAAGCCTCCTGAATGGATGAGAATGGGCAATGAACCAATTCACGAAGAAGCAGGAGACGAAAGAGACAAGCCAGCATTTCTTGACAGCATGGTGGTCAAAGGTGCGGGCATGATATTGGCTGGTGGGGCTACAGCCGCTTTAGTCGCAGCAACAGGTGCTGCTGGGAAATCACAAATGGCAGTTCAAGGTATTGGTGCGTTGGCAGCAGGTACTCCCGGCGCAACTACTGCTGCAAGCCAAGGAATTGGGATGGCCCAATCCGGTGCGGAACTGGTATCTGGGAGCGACAGCATTAGTGCTGCTAGTGATATGATTGGTGATTCAAGTAATCAACTCTCATCAATAACGGATTTGGCTCAAGATGAATTTGACTTTGGTAATTTGGGTGATATTGTTTCTGCAGAATCCGATCTAGATGACCATAAAAAACCTGCGATTAGAGGATTAGGACCCAGTTGAAATCATTTGACAATAAATTGAATCAAGGCGATTCAATCCATTCGGACCCCATAGGGGTCTAGTTTTGAGGATAATCATTTGATGGCCATCTTCATAACCCGAACCAATGTCCGATAGTCGTTGGTGCTTATGCGTCGTGTCTCAAATGTTGCCCTTGTTGCTTTATTATTGTTACAAACAATGGCTTTAGGATTGTCGAATCCTGTTCACGCAGGTGGTGCTAATGATGATTTTAGAGTTAGTGATATCAGCATTGGAAATGGAAGTATAATGCCTGATACATGGGTTCAATCAGATGGTACCACAGTTGAATATATCTTTGAACTAGCGCCAATTGAAATTTCAATGTCGATTGTACGAGGTGGAAGCCAACTAGGTGCGAAAGCAACATCAGCAACATTGGAAGTAATCCATCCAATCGGCTTCGTAATGGAGACTTTTAGTTGGACTAGTGGCGATTTAATCGGTGGCCAGGGTGCATCTGAATCTTTTGTATGGACACCTTCAGCAGCACACTCAATTCTTAACACTACGACAAACGACCTAAGTGGTGGTTTGATTCTAAGAGCAACTGTTAGTTACCCAGGTGATGACAGAAATGAGAACGACCAGATGGAACAATCAGTTCCAGTTGCGATTGCAGAAGATATCTTTGATGGTTGGGCTGGTCCAGGAAAGTTAACTTTCTTATCCGCTCGCTATCCTGTTAGCGGCGGTGATGCTACTGGTGGGGGTTCATGGCAAGATGATTCCAACGGTGTAGTTGGCACAAAACATTGGAGACATTCTACTCCAGGTGGTTCAGATTACCCATCAAGTGCTAATGACCGCTTAGTAAATATGTACCAAGTCAATACCCAAGATTGCGGTCCTGAAGGACAACTGGACGCAGGTATGTCTCAATATTACCAAACACTAATTTGTAAGAAGCAATTCTACTCAAGCAATTATATTTCGTCTCAATTCCATATTCAAGCATGGGGAAGCATGGAAGCTGGAGATTCAGTCTCAATTGAATTATGGCGTAGTTCAGGTAATATCAGTAATCCAACGGAGTCTGTACGCTGGGATATCGCAAATGGTAACCCAAGTCCAGCACCGGGTCAATGGTCCAACTTATCTTGGGACCCGCAAGTGACATGGGCACAAAATCCGAATTTGTTTAACCCAGACTTATTCCTTGGTGGCAACTCATTCTTCATGGGAATGCTTTTCAATTCTGATTCAGGTGGTGCAAGTGAAGGATTCCATATTGACGATTGGATTCAATTCGGTGTCAGAAAAGTTTCAGATTACACATTGGAATTAGATTGTGATAACCCAACTGGTGGATATTCAGGTCCACCATTGGGGATCATGCAATTAAAGTGTGATATCACCAATAATGGATATTCATCCGCCCTTGTTAGCATAGAAACAAATGTAACAAATGCATCGTGGATGAACCCTCAAATGCCTATGATTAGAATTGATGTTGCAAACTCTAACGACCACGATTTAAATGTCTTAATGCCTGCAATTCCAGGTGGAGCAACACGTGAAGTTTATGTTAATCTTAGTATACCTGCAGGTGCCGATGTCCAACAAGTGATTTGGGAAGTTTGGTTTACTGACGCCAGTAGTTCTTCTACTGGGGAGAAAGGACGATTGACAATGGATGTCGCTGTATCAGAACAATTCGGTGTATCGCTTACTTCTACAGTGTCTCTAAATGCTGGAAATGTTGGGCCAGGAGAATCAATAGCAGTTCCATTTAGATTACAAAATTCGGGAAATAAGGATGCTGCATTTAATCTTGTAACAACATTTTCAGAAGATGGATGGCTTGCTCTAATTGAAAATGAAACCGGAGCATCTCAATCGCTACCAATTACTCTTAACCGTGGTGATTATGACAATTACATGCTCAATATTACTGCTCCAAGCGATGCATCACCAGGTGTCGTCTCTTTCAATTTGAGAGCAACATGTGGTTCTTGTGGTGCATTATTCGGAAATGATGTGTTGGTACGTAATATTGAAGTTCCTATCTTCCGTGAATTATCGCTAGAATCTGATGTGGTAACTGTCGAAGGAGCGGCCAATGGAGTTGAAAAGAAGGTTTATATCACAATTCTAAATCAAGGAAATGGTGATGAAATATATAATTATTCAATAATTCAGTCAAATTGGCTATTAGGTGCAGAAATAACCGCTGCTCAAAGTCCAGTATTGGATGCATGGGATGGGGAATCAACAATAATTCTCAATTTGCCAATGCCAATTGGACTGACGCCGGGTCTATACAGTGTTAGGGTAATCGCTACTAATTCTGTTGATAATTCTATCAAAGAAGAACTAATTGTCACAGTTGAAATCATTGATACTGCAGCAGTATGGGTTTCTGATGAAGATGCAGAGCAATCCTATATTCCGGGAGACCCAGCTCAAACGATGGCCTTTGAAGTTAGAAATGATGGTAACAATCCTGACCGCTTCACAATGTCATTAGATGTCCCAGAAGGAATGAATGCAGAGTTTACTGGATTAGTAGATGGGGTAACATCTGAAATTGAGACTGGCGCAAGTGTCAATGTGTCGGTTAGATTCTCATTCGTTGAAGGAACGGATGGAGAAAGAACACTTGGCGTAATAGCAACCAGCTTATCAGATCAAAATATTTCTGCTAGAGGGGAAGTGATTTACTCAGTCGGTTCATTAGGCTGGTTGAGGATTATCTATAACGAACCAGCACTAGAAATCGTGGATTCCGAAGAGGATTATACAATCACGGTTAAAGTTAGAAACCAATACACTGGTTCTCAATCCGTTGCCATGGAATTAGACAACGGTGAATCCGGCTCTTGGTTCCAAGCTAGAATTCAAAATTCCGACAGAGGATTTGTTTTAGCGGCTAATGAAGAACGTTCAGTTACGATTGTGATTGATATTTCAGAAACTACACTTCTAAATCTGGATTCAGACACTTTATTTACAAACCTCACATTATGGGCACGTTCAGAGACTGTTAGCGATGCAGCCAATTATAATTTGCAAGTCAAATTGATCAAAACGGACTCAAATTCTGGTGAGGGTGTCAATGGCGAATCATCCGCTTTCGATTTCCAAAACATCTTGATTTGGATTGTTTTCATCGTAGTTATGGGAGTCGGAGGAGTTTTCCTCAAGAACCAAATATTCGTTGAAGAAGAAGAAGATGACTACGGTGGCTGGGGAGAAGACGGCTACGAAGAGAGTTTACAATCAACCTATGGTTCTGTAGCATCTGCTCCAACAGTGACTTCTCAGGGAGTATTCTCTGCACCAGAACCCGCCAAAGAAGTTCCATCGGTAGCACCGGTCGCAGCAGCCCCAGTGGCCCCTGCACCAGTTGCTGAAGTTCCGGTTGCCCAAACCCCACCTGTTCCTGCTGAAGGTTTACCAGATGGTTGGTCAATGGAGCAATGGGAAGCATATGGTCAGATGTGGCTAGAGCAAAATGGTCGCGCTTAAGCGATAAATTCTACGAATTGTGTTAAATAAATTGCTTAACGAACAAGCGTAGGGTTCAAGTCGGGAGAGCCGTCGGCAAAATTACAGGGAGATTCAATCCAATGTACGGTAATGGACAAGCACCAATTTTCATTTTAAAAGATGGCACACAAAGAACTCGCGGACGAAGTGCACAATCGAATAACATTGCAGCAGCAAAAGCAGTTGCCGATGCAGTTCGTTCAACACTTGGTCCAAAGGGAATGGACAAGATGTTAGTAGACTCTATGGGTGATGTAGTCATCACCAATGATGGAGCAACAATCCTCAAGGAAATGGATATTGACCATCCGGCCGCTAAGATGATCATAGAAGTCGCAAAAACTCAAGAACAACATTGCTTCGATGGAACAACAACCGCAGTTGTTCTATCTGGTGAACTGTTGAAGAGAAGTGAAGACTTAATCGACCAAAATGTACACCCAACTGTAATTTGTGAAGGATTCCGTCTTGCAGCAGAGAAAGCAGTTGAATTATTGGATAGTCATGGGATACCTACTAACAATGATGATTCGGTTTTGATGGAAGTCGCAAAGACAGCACTAACTGGCAAATCTGCTGGTGCGGTAAAGTCTTTCATGGCAGACATCTGTGTTCGTGCTGTAAATGCAGTAGGATTTGTTGAAGATGGTGAGAGGATAATTGACCTTTCCGATATCAAAGTCGAGAAGCGTCAAGGTGGCTCTATCAAAGACTCTAGCCTAATAGATGGTATTATTCTGGATAAGGAAAGAGTTCACTCAGGCATGCCACGTTCTCTTAGCGATGCAAAAATTGCATTGGTTAATTCTGCTATAGAGGTAAAGAAAACAGAAGTAGATGCAAAAATTCAGATTACTGACCCGAGTCAACTCGCTCACTTCTTAGCCGAAGAGGAAAGTTATATTCGCGGACTGGTAACAAAGATCCAAGAAAGTGGTGCAACTGTATTGGTCTGTCAAAAGGGAATTGATGAACTAGCACAACACTACATGGCAAAGGCAGGAATTATGGCTATTCGTCGTGCTAAGAAATCTGATATGGAAGCTCTTTCAAAGGCTACAGGTGGTAAGATTGTCACCAACTTAGATGATTTGACTACAAGCGACTTAGGGCATGCTGCAAAGGTTGAGGAAAAGAAAATCGGAGAATCAAACATGACTTTCATTACCGGATGTCCTGAAGCAAAATCTGTTTCTGTATTACTTCGCGGTGGCACAGAACACGTTGTTGATGAGATTCGAAGAGCATTTGATGACGCTGTTGGTGTTGTTTCAGTTGCTTGGGAAGATGGTGCAGTTCTAACCGGTGGAGGTTCCGTACTAGCCGCTTTATCAAGAGATTTGCGAACATATGCAGAAACTGTTGGTGGATTGGAGCAAATGGCTATTGAGGCTTTTGCTAGCGCTTTGGAAATTGTTCCTCGCACATTAGCAGAAAATGCAGGTCTTGACCCAGTTACAACTCTAATTGAACTTCGTAAGGCACATGCAGATGGTGCAAGCCACACAGGAATCAATGTCTATGAAGGTGGAGTAATAGATATGAAATCCAAGAATGTGCTTGAGCCAATGCGTGTTGTTGAACAAGCGATTCAATCAGCTACTGAAACAGCGATCATGATTCTAAGAATCGATGACGTTATTTCGTCCAAGGGCGTACCAATGGGCGAAGGTATGGGTGGAATGGGCGACTTCCAAATGTGAAGCCCGTTCACTCCATTTTAGTAGTAGTTTTACTGTTGCGAGAGAAGGTATTGAATACTTTTTTTTGGCGCAATTTGATGGCCGGTTTGTGGTAACCTTGAAAGGCCGTTCTTAGGTGGAAAGATTGCTCAGCGTATGCTTGAGCGTCGGTGGCCCGAATGTCCGTAATCGCAAAGGTCTGGATTGAAGAAGACTGTATCACCTGTGATGCATGTCAGGACATTTGTCCTGAAGTCTTCCAACTGACCGATGAAACCTCTCAAATTGTAGCGGCAGTGCGTGTTGACGGAGTATTTGACCGTAATACCGGTGGCTCTTTTTTGAAGGCCGACTTCGGTAAAGAATTCGCGGATTATATCGAAGAAGCAGCAGAAGCCTGTCCTGTTGACATCATCAAGTTCGAAATGACTGGCGCTGCAGCACCTGCTGGCGAAGAAGCAGCAACACCAGTCGCAGCGGTGACAGCAGTAGCAGCAGTAGCGCCGGTTGCAGTTTCAGCAGGAACAAGCGATGCCTTAGCAACAGTCTTTTCTGGTGACAGAACACTAACAATTTTATTCGGTTCTCAAACAGGCAATGCAGCAGGACTTGCAGAAAAAACTGCAAAGTTGGCTGCTAATTATGAATTGATTGCTAACGTAGTTGATATGGATGGATACGATCCTGCAAGTTTGGTTGCCTCCAAGAGAGTACTGATTATCACCTCTACTTGGGGTGAAGGTGATATGCCAGATAATGCAGAAGACTTCTGGCAAGGAATAAACAGTTCATCCCCTACTTTAGCAGGAGTTAATTATTCAGTATGTGCAATAGGAGACTCTTCTTATGACGAATATTGTAAAGCCGGAGTGGATTGGGACCAAAAGTTTTCAGCACTAGGAGCAACTTCAATTCAGCAAATTCAACTATGTGATGTTGACTTTGACGAACCTTGGGCAGCATGGGTCAAAACAGTGTTACCTCGTATCGCTTGTGTTGATAGTGCCGGTGTATTCAACGAATCATTAGTTGAGGAAATGAGTGCATATGGTGCTGGCGGAGATGATTCAGTATCCTCGGGTGATTTCACACCTGGTACAGTGGTAATGGATGAGATTTCAGTAACCATTGAATTATTCAGATATTGTCCTAGCGCAGCACAATCAGGCTGGGATACAATCTCATGTGCAGTACCTGCTCACGCAACAGTTGAGGATTTACTAATTGCAATCCAGCAAGATATTGATGGTAGTTTGGCATTCCGAAGAGGAACAAACGGCGGTACCGCAACCACTGGAGTTCGTGTTAATGGAAGAATTGTTCTTGCAGATATCGCACGAGTATCAGATTTAATTGGGTCTAGAGGTAATTTGAAAATTGAACCAGCACCAGGATTGCCTATTATCCGCGATTTAATAGTCGATTTATCCGGATATGAGGCCGCAAGAGCAAGAGCTGAGCCTTGGATGAGAGCCGACCCAAGAGAAGGCGCCCGTTTATTGAATGGAGCAGCGGTTGGTACAATGGATGCATCACTCGCTACTGAGTTGCACCGAAAGAGTGACGTTTTATCCTATCAATTGATTCAATCGATGTCGGACACCTCAAGTTATGATAAGGCATACGAAGGACCAGGTATTCATTTGCAGCAATGGCTACGTGCTGAAGACCCAAGATGTGGAGCAGAGCAAAGAAAGAGCATTCTCTCTTCATTGAATGAAACAGACGGAGTATGGGCGGAAGCAGATTTGTCATCTATCGCACGTTATGGGTCGGATGGCAGACTTGCAGCAAGAGGATTAAACTCTGCAAGAGCACATCTACTCAATACAAGTAATTACGGCGGTAAACATGGCCGCTTAGTAAAGTGGTATGGACGCAGTGTTAAGTGGACTGGTAATGTCAATGAAACCACATTATACCGTCAAGTTCTTGGACCACTTGGCTTGATCAGCAATGTCTTCAACGGTGTTTCTGCACGGATGATATTAGGATTCACACGTAACGGAGGACCACCAATCCGTGGCCTTCAAGGACTATTAATGCCTCCAGCAGGTGTTGGCAAGATTCCAAACATGGTTAATTCAAAGGTTGATGCTCATCACGAAGTAGTCAATCTATTCAATAAAATTGACAAGAGATTCTGAGATGGTTGTTATGGCAAAAATCGCATATTATCCCGGAAATACAGCAAGGGCAGCTTCTATGGAAGTTGAGGATTGTATCATTCCTTTGTGTAAGACGCTTGGTATTGAGTTGATAGAGATTCCAAAGGCATCGAGTGATGGTGGTAATATTATCAGCCAAGCATCACCTAAACTACAGCATTCATTGGTTGCTCGTAATCTTGCACTTGCTGAGCAAAAAAACATCGATATCATGACTACCTGTGCAACGTCTCACGCAATTATGTGTGATACTGCAGATGTTATCGCTTCCGATTCAGTATATGCTTCACAATTGAATAATTTAATCTCTTTAACATCGGGGATCGAATATTTGGGTGAATCTAAATCTCGTCACCTTCTTCATTATTTGGTTGAAGAAATTGGTCTGGACAAAATCAGTGCAGCTGTAATCAATCCTATCAGACTCAATGTTGCAGGGTATTACGGTTCTAATATGCAGAGAGAGGGTGCTTGTGGGGATGACGATGCTTTCCTCCCTAATTACTTAGAACAATTAATCAATGCACTGGGTGGAACTCCAATAGATTATGAACTCAAGTGCCAAAGTGTTGGCGCACCTTCACTTCTAACTCTAGAGGGCACTGCAATGGCCATGACAGCAGCAGTTCTTGCTGATGCAAAACAGAATGGCGCAGATATCATGGTAAGTGCATGTACTATTTCTCATTCAAATCTTGATTCTTACCAATCAAGGGCAGGTAAATTAACTGGAAAGGATACTGCAATGCCAGTAGTACATCTCGCAGAATTAGTTGCATTCGCCTTAGGACATTATCCCGATAGATTTGCACAACTGAGAACACGTGCGCTCGTTATTGGAAGTTGAATCTCAAGCATTGAGTATTTGTTCAATAGTTGCTGCCGTAGATGGTCCAATTCCTTCAACCTTGGCCAACTCACTCTGACTAGCACATAATACGGCTGCCACCGTACCAAAATGGTCGAGAAGTAATTGTGCTTTCTTATTTCCTAAATTTGGGATAGCAGCAAGAACTTCGACTCTTTGTTTAGAAACTAGTTTATTCCATCGCTTTGCCAATGGTCCACTTTCTTCCTGCTCATTGATAATGGAGAGAATTTCTTTATTTGCAGCGTTAATACAACTCGTAATATTTTCTTTTTCGGGATCATCATTTGATTTCTTGTTCAATGAATAAGTTGCCAACTTTTCCAATAAATCAAATTCACGCTTTGCTGCAATACTGACAAAGTGAGCAGATTCCTTGGCATTTTGTGTCATCATTACTGGTACGCCCAAATCTAATGTAATGTGTGCTAATGCACCAAGAACTGCATTTGGGTGTACTGCATGGCCAGTTTCAGTTCCGATTTCAACCAGCAATAAGGGGCGAGGTGCGGCAGCAAGTAATCTTCTGCACTGAGATAATAATCTTCCATCCATCAGCGAGGAAATAATATCTCGGGAACTTTTTCTTTCGATCAAGACTCTATCTGAAATACGAACATCTCCATTGTACAGGTGGGTAAGTTGAATATTACAGTTCATACTACGCATGTGGGCGACAAATGTAGTAGATGCTTCTCGGTGGTCAACTTGTATTATTCCATAATCAGCATCATCCTTTTCGATGAGTTGCTGTTTGGAACCATCTAAGGTCACCTTCCATTTCGAGTTCAATCGATTACTATCGGGAATAATTACCTTTTCAACAATGGTCGTTTCAGTTTTCTTTTCACTGAGATTGGAAAATGAATCCAATCCCATTTGATTGCTTGGCCTTCGCATTGCTGGAGTGATGAATGGAATGGTGTCACCAGGCGCAATATTTACGCCACCGCTACCTTTCTTGACCTCTGGTTCTACTGTTTCTATTGGAGGGTATAGTTCGTCAAGTCTATTTTTTTCAGAGGATAGGTACTCGGCAGCAGAGACGATGCTCCCGTCTTCCTCAACAACAGAAAAATCGGATAGAACTTCACCAGTTCGAGGGTTCTCAAAAATCGATGTAATACCGCGCTTTATCTTATCTAGGTGGATGTGCATTTTCTTCTCTCTACTCTGTGAGGCCATGTAAACGAATACATCTCGTGTATCGCTTGCGATCAGAATATGGACTTCCCCATCCCGTTGTCTAGCAGTTCTTCCTCTTCTTTGAATGGTCCGAATAGCGCTTGGAACTGGCTCATATAAGATTACCAAATCAGCAGCAGGAACATCTAATCCCTCCTCTCCGACAGAGGTGGCGATTAGGACATTAATGTCACCTTCACGGAACCTTTGCAATTGTGCTAATTGTTGTTTTTGATTCATTCCTTTTCTGCTTCCGGTTCCAGATTGTCCAATAAACCGGTCAGCAACAATCCCCTCTATAGAATTGAACTTCGCCGTTAACAATTCCACCGTATCTCTGTATTCGGTAAATATTAAGACTTTACTTTCAGGTGAATCTTTCAATTGCTGTGATAATAAATCAGCTGCGTGCTGGGGTTTTGGATGTAATTCTTCGAACTGCTTTGAAACATTTCTAAAATTATGGATGCATGGTAGTGCGATGAAACTATTTGTGCCCCTTTGCCCACTTCTACCATCTTCTTCTGCTCTATCAACAAATGCCTGGGCAGATTTCAATCCTTGAGTTCTAAGGAGGTCTAGCAAGATGTGAACCCTGCGGAGATTAGATATCTTTCTTGCAGCATTATATCCTCGGGTATCTCTTCTTTGTATCGCAATACTCGCCTTACGTTGTGCATCTTCTATTAATTTAGAAGACAAATGTCCAGTGGGTGCTAAGAATCCCATTTTTCTCAATTGATCTGCTTCTGCGTTTTGATGGAGTTCCAAAGGTAGGATGATTTTATTGAGTTCATCTCCAAGTTCCAGATAGTGAGGGGTGATTTTCATGTTGACCTTATATGGTTGCAAAAGAGAATTTTCCTTCTTACTAACGGAGTAAGTTTTGATATTCAAATTATTAGCGACTTGTCTAATTCCAATTTCAGTAGAACCAGGGCTAGCAGTTGCACCGATAACGGAACATTTGGGATTAGCGCTAAACAACAACTGTCCAACTTGAGAATAAGCATGGTTACCCGTTGCATGGTGCGCTTCATCAAAAATTATTAGACCTAAGTCGGCCAAATCAATAAGCCCATTTTGGACATCGTTGCGAATTACTTGGGGTGTTGCGATAATAATTTTGCCAGCATCCCATAACTCTGGTCTGTTAGCAGGTGTGTTATCGCCAGTGTAGGTGATAATATCATTCTCATCAATATTGATCATAGCTCTTGCCATTCTCTGTTGTTGTTCGACCAATCCGGTTGTAGGTGCGATAAGTAGAACCTTGCCCTTTTCATTGTGCAGGCAATTTGCCATCGCCATCCATTCTACTGCGGTTTTCCCAAAACCAGTAGGCATCACCATCATTGTGGATGCGGTTAAACAGTGCTTCAGGGCTTGAAATTGGTATGCTCTTGCCTCAACGCCATCCTTTAGGAATGGGTGTTGAACAGTTGCCATATCCTTTCCTTTACGCCGAGGGTAAAAAAGGATAATGCGTGGGGTTGCTGAATACTGAAAGTGAAATGTGAAATCATTTTGTAGCATTGGAGTGTTTTTTAATGGGGTTATTGGTTGGATGGGATATTCAAAAACCACGCAACTAAGCCGCATTTAGAGACCGAACTCCTCATATAGGGGTGGTTTGTCGGAGGGTTGCTTAAAGGTGAGTAGCCAGACACACAGGACCATCCCGAGAGGAATCCTATAGTCTCGTTTTCCAACAGTGGAAACGGAACGCAGTGTCACGGCTTCTCTCAACTTGAGAGCCCTCGTACGCCCCTTCGGTGGGGCCAATTCGTTGTACAAAAAAACTGGAGGAATCCCATATGGCAAAGAGAAATCACCCACGTCGTGGATCGATGGCGTTTAGCCCGCGAAAGCGGTCTGCCCGCACATTCGGTCATGTAAATTCGTGGCCAACAACCGATGCGAGCGAAGTTAGAGTGCAAGGATTTGCTGGCTGGAAAGCTGGTATGACTCACATTCTTTCTCGTGATTTAAACCCAACTAGTCTTTCTGCAGGTCAAGAAGTTCGTGTTCCAGTAACAGTTGTTGAATGCCCTAAGATGAGAATTCTTGGAGTACGTGGATACGAAATGACTCCCTATGGTATGAGGGCAATTGGAGAGGCTTGGTCAGATGCAAGTCAAATTTCTGATGCTTTCCCTGAATTATTCAAGCGCCTACCAGAGCGCAAAGAGCACGACGCAGAGAAGCACTTCGAGAATCTAGAAAATGCAGATCTATGTGAAGTTCGCTTAATCGTTGCAACACAACCTGCTACAGTCGGTGGACTTTCAACAAAGGTCCCTGATGTTATGGAGATGGGACTTGATGGTGGCACTTTCTTAGAACAACTTCAATTCGCTAAGGAAAAGTTGGGTGAAGAATATTCTTTCGCAGATTCATTCCAAGAAGGTGGATTAACAGATATTATCGCTGTAACCAAGGGCTATGGATGGCAAGGTGTTATCAAGCGATTCGGTGGAAAACTTCAATCTCACAAGAACTCCAAGAAACGCCGACAACACGGTAACATGGGAGCATTCGGTGACGGATATGTTCGAAAGTCCATCCGTCAAGGTGGTCAAACTGGATATCACCAAAGAACTGAGTACAACAAGCGTATCATGCGTGTAGCAAACCCAGAGGAGCATTCAATTACGCCAGCTGGTGGTTTCCTTCACTATGGTGAAGTAAAGTGCGATTACATTCTAGTTCATGGTAGTGTTCCTGGTCCTGCAAAGCGTTTGATCAGATTCCGCGACGCAACTCGTGGTAGCGATAAAACACTACATGATTACGAGATTACCTACGTAAGTACAGCATCGAAGCAGGGGGTCTGAGCATGAAAGTAACAGTTATGGATATTACAAATAATGTCAGTCAAGACGAACTTGATGCAGGACGCCTCCAAGAGAACTTCTCTGTTGAAGTTTCTCTAGGGGAGAAAGTAACTCTTCCTGATGCATTCACCGCACCACTTCGCCCGGACATGATCAAGTTAGCAGTAGCAAGCGCTCGTGCTAACCGAAGGCAAGCATACGGTCAAAGAGCACACGGAGGAAAGCGTGCGCCTATGTCTGGTATGAAGCACTCCGTAGAATGGTGGGGCAAGGGACGAGGTGTCTCTCGTATTATGCGCCGTACAGGTCAAAGCCGTGGTGCACAAAGCCCGCACACTCTCGGTGGTCGACGCGCTCATGGTCCTAAGGTTGAGAAGATCTGGGCTCGTAAGTTGAATTCCAAAGAGCGAAGAATCGCTAGAGACTCGGCACTCGCAGCTACTACTGATATTGAAGCAGTAGCAAACCGTGGTCACCGATTCTCTGGAGATATTACAGCACTTCCACTGGTTCTAGGGAACTATGTAGAAGTCCGTGATGGAAAGAGCGAAGAATTCGATATTGAGCAATTCAATCATGGTAGCGCTACAAGAAAGATATTATCCATATTCAACGAGATTGGCCTTGGAGATGATCTGATGCGTGCTCGTGATGGAAGAAATATCCGTGCTGGAAAAGGAAAGATGAGAGGACGTGTTCACAAGACACCTAAGTCAATTCTATTGGTAGTTAAGGAGAAATCCGGACTTGCAAATGCTGCAAGAAACCTACCTGGTGTAGATGTAGTCGCTGCTCGTAACCTATCTGCTGAAGATTTGGCACCTGGTGGCGATGTTGGCCGTCTAACCGTCTTTACTAAGGCGGCTGTGGAGGCTCTTAACTGAGGTGAATATCATGGACGCATACAGTATTATAATCCAACCGTGGCTAACAGAGAAATCGATGGAAGCACGTTCAAGTCAAGGACGCCTTGAATTCATCGTTCATCGAAGTGCAAATAAGAATCAAATCGCAAGAGCGGTTGAGGAACTTTTCGAAGTTGAAGTTGCAAAGGTTAACGTTCGTAACACAAAGCATGGAAAGCACGCATCTGTGCGCCTTGCTGAAGGTTACGATGCAGAAGACGCGGCTATGCGTCTAGGAGCTTTCTGAGGTGATTTATCATGGGTAAGAGAATTCGTGCACAACGTAAAGGATCCTCACCACGTTACCGCGTGGCGAGTCATCGTTTCCCAGGTGCTAACCGCATGCCACGCGCAACCGACATAGTCGGTGAAGTAACAGAACTAGTACATTCACCAGTTCATTCAGCTCCACTTGCAAGAGTGAAGTTGCCTGGTGGAGACACAACACTAGTATCGGCTACCGAAGGAATCGCAATAGGAAGTAGTGTCGCAATCGGCGACAATGTCGCTCTAAAACCTGGTAACATCACCAGGATTGCTAATATCCCTGAAGGTACCGCAATCAACAATCTTGAACTTCGTCCAGGTGACGGCGGAAAGATTGCTCGTGCAGCAGGAAACTCCTGTATTGTAGAGGCTCGAATTGGAGGCAAAGTACGTATCCGCCTTCCATCTGGGGCTCTCAAAGAACTTCCAGAAAATTGTCGTGCTACGATCGGTGTATTAGCCGGTCATGGTCGTGACGAGATGCCACTGCGTACTGCAGGAGCAGCATACTACAAGGCTAAGGCCCGTGGAAAACTGTTCCCTCACGTAAGTGGTGTAGCAATGAATCCAGTGGACCATCCACACGGTGGTGGAAATCATCAGGCTGTCCACGGACCAAGCTCAGTTGCACGTGGAACTCCGCCAGGTGCTAAGGTCGGACTTATCGCACCAAGCCGCACTGGTAGAGGCCGCGGCAAGAAACTTTGAGGTGAATTATTATGGCAAGAAAGAAGAAGAAGTCGTTTATGACTCCAAAAGCAAGTCGACGAAAGGCACGCAAGCGCCTTTCAACTACATCAGGTCGTGTAAAGAAGGAATTCACATACCGTGGATATACTGTAGCGGAATTAACAGAAATGCCACTATGGCCTTCTGAAGATAACCCTGACGCACCATCTGTAATTACTCTACTACCATCTCGTGCACGCCGTTCTATCGCACGTGGTCTTTCTCTTGAGAATGAGCACTTTTTGGAACGTGTCCGCCGTACTACTGGAAAATCCATTCGTACGCATCGCCGCGACATGCCAATTCTACCAGAGTTCGTCGGTAAGAAAATCGCAATTTACAATGGTCTAAAATTCGTAGAAGTCGAGATCGCCCCAGAAATGATTGGGCACTATCTCGGTGAATTCGGACAGACTCGCCATAGCGTCACTCACAGTGGCCCTGGTGTGGGTGCAACTCGTTCTTCTCAGAACGTAGCATTGAAGTGAGGTGTTTATTATGGCTAAAGCAAAAGAATTAGACAGACGCAGCAAGAGAAGTGCACTTCCTCAAAAGGGATACACACAACTCCTACAAGGCAGCCATTTAGCAACAGCACGTGCAGTCGATGTCGACATGCACGTCAAGCATTGTTTCGAAATCGCCCGCCACATCAAGCATATGAAGGCTGGAAAAGCGATTAAGTTCCTTAACCAAGTACTGAAAATTGATTCAGACCGCCCAGATATTCGCCGCAAGGCAGTAGCTGTCCCATTCCGTTTGGGAAGTGGCAACCTGAAAAAGAGACGTTCTGGACCTAGTATGGTCGGACACCGCAAAGGCGGTATCGGACCTGGACGTTTCCCAGTAAAGGCAAGCCGTGCAATCATCAAGTTAATTGAAAGCGCAATGGAAAATGCTCGACATCAATATGAAGATGTAGATGCAGAGGAAATGGAAATTACGCATGTTGCTGCTCACAGAGGACAGATCAAGAAGGGATGGATCCCTCGTGCTCGTGGACGTGCAACTCCTAGTAACCATTACCGTGTTAATCTAGAAATCTTCCTTGAAGATTTCAACGCTACTGACGATGAGTTAGAGGATGAATTCTGAGGTGAATATCATGGGTAAGCAAAGTACACTCCGAGCAATAGTTGACCGTAACGTCGAACGCCATCTTGTTAAGGAATTCTTAATGAGCAACACCAAGGGTTCAGGTTTCGGTAGTCTTAAATTCGAAAGAGTTCTAAACAAGAACAACAACAAACCTCAAGATATCCTTACAGTAACAGCAGACAGACCTGGTATGGTCATCGGTTCAAAAGGAAAAATCATCAAAGATCTTCAACGCCGCTTGAATGAAGAGTTCACCCTTCTACAACCTAAGTTAATGGTTGAAGAAATTGAAAATGCAACTCTCAACGCTCAAGTAATGGCTGAAAAGATTGCAAGCGCTATGGAGCGCGGCTGGTACTACCGCCGTGCTGGTGCAAGTGCTGCAACCAACATTATGGATGCAGGCGCACGTGGTGTTTTGATTACAATCGCTGGAAAGTTGACCGGTTCAAGAAACCGCACACAGAAGTTCCTATTGGGTCACGTAAAGTTTTGTGGAGAAACAGCATTACAACACATGGACAAGGGATATTCTGTAGCGATTAAGAAGCTTGGAACAATCGGTGTTACAGTTGAAATCATGCGCTCAGGAACTCGCCTACCTCACGAGATTAGTATTTTCTCTGAAGAAGAACTGAGAATCCGAGAAGAAGCAGCAGCAGCGGCGGAGGCGAGCGCATGAGTTTCGTTTCCAACCGAGAAATCGAAGCCATGAGCCGAGATGCTCGCGAGTCCCGATTATTGGAACTCCGAGAGGAATTACTCCAACTTCGTGCAGAAAAGGCTCTTGGTGGTACACCAGCGAGTCTTGGAGAATACAAGGCAACACGTAGAAGTATTGCTAGACTTCTAACACATTTGAATAGTTGATTAAAGGGAGGTGATTTGATATGGCAGCAATTTGTAACGTCTGTGGACTTCCTGACGAACTATGTATTTGTCAGGAGATCGCTAAGGAACAGCAGTGTGCAATTTTGTCAACCGACCATCGCCGATATGGAAAAATCGTCACAAAGGTGGAAGGAATCGAAGACGCAGCTATTGATATCAACAAACTCGCTAAACTTCTCAAGAACAAGTGTGCAGCTGGTGGAACTGTAAAAGGTCGAGTAATCGAACTTCAAGGTGACCATAAGAAAAAGGCTGCTGGAGTTCTAAAGGAAAACGGATTTAATGTGGAGGTGCGCTGATATGAATATCTACAACTCCACATGGATTGGTGAACAACTAACAGTCGTAGCATCACCAGACTCATCACTATTGGGTCGTATTGGTGTTGTTCTCGATGAGAGCAGAGAAACAATTACAATACTCGAGGAAAGCAATGAAATCAACCTCGGCAAACAAAGTATTGATTTCAAAATCGGCAACAGTGATGTTGTCATAAATGGGGCACGTGTTGGACAACGCCCGGAAGACAGAATCAACAAAAAATACAGGATGGCATAATCATGCGAGACATCGGAGTAGACGTAAAGATACCTTCAGGGGAATGGGATGGCGACGCTAATTGTCCGTTTTACGGCAGTTTGCGTTTACGAGGACAGATGTTAGAGGGTACAATCTCTGGCGTTGGAATGAGCAGAACAATCACTATCGAACGTCATAATGTTCGATATATGCAGAAGTACGAGAGATTCGAAAAGCGCACAAGTTCACTTTCCGCTCATCTTCCTGCTTGTGTTGGTGAAGTCAACATTGGCGACAAAGTCAAGGTTATGGAATGCAGACCACTTTCAAAGACGGTTTCATTCTGTGTTGTAGAAATAAACGGTGGTGAAGAACAATGAAGGGAATTGCAGGACGTCAAACCCGTGGTCTTCCAACCGCTGCACGTCTACACGTTGCAGATAACACAGGTGCAAAGATTGTACAAATCATTAACATTCTAAAGTTGGGTAACACAATGCGTCGTTACCCTGCTGGTGGAGTAGGTGATCTTGCTAAGGTTTCTGTCAAAAAGGGTACACCTGAGACACGACGCCAAATGTTCAATGCAGTTATCATCCGCCAACGCAGACCTTTCCGTCGTGTTGACGGAACATGGGTACAATTCGAAGACAATGCTTGCGTCATTACAAATGAGAAAGGCGATGTCCAGGGTTCCGATATTAAGGGACCAGTATCAAGAGAGGCAGCAGAACGCTGGCCTCGTATCGCAGCAAATGCGAAACAAATTATCTGAGGTGAATTGAATGGTAAAAAGTATGAAACCAAACAAACAACGCAAGGCGCACTATAACGCTCCTCTTCATGAGAAGCGCAAGCGAATTGCAGCAAGACTCCTTCTAGACAAGCCTGATGCACGTTTTGCTAGTGTACGCTCTGTCACAGTTCGTGTAGGAGATACAGTTCGTGTCATCCGCGGCGATTTCTCAAATGGTGGTAAGCGCCATGGTGGAAAGCGTAACGCAAACCCACTAACTGGAGCAGTTCTAAGAATCGAATCTGAGACTGGACGCATCTTCATTGAAGGTGCTAAAGGAAGTAAGTCAGACAATAAGGAAGAAGCGGTACCGGTCCACTCTTCTAATGTCGTAGTCGTCAAACTTGACGAAACCGACAAGTTGCGTGTGCAACAACTAACCGGTAACAGGAGTTGAATAGAATGGGAAGCAGTAATCACTTGAAGCGTTTAGCAATGCCACGTAGCTGGCCTCTTCCACGGAAGACCACAGTTTGGGTAACCCGTGCAGCACCTGGTGCTCACGCACTCGATACTTGTATGCCTATCAATGTCATCATCCGTGATGTACTTGGAGTCGCACGATCAACTAGAGAAGTTCGCCACATCCTACACAATGGATTGGCACTAGTTGATGGCCGTATCTGCAAAGATACACGCCGTGGTGTTGGTCTAATGGACGTCCTAACGATTGGTGAAACTAATTACCGATGTGTTCTGGATGTAAAGGGAAGACTAAGATACCATCCTATCTCTAGCGAAGAAGCTTCTTGGAAGATTTGCCGCATTGATGGTAAGACTACAATCAAGGGTGGTAAGACACAAATCAACTTACACGATGGTCGTAATATTATCGGCGAAGATGCAGCAGAATACAACACAGGGGATTCACTAAAGATTTCCCTACCATCTCAAGAAGTAGTTGAGCACATTCGCTTCGGTGAAGGTACTCGTTGTTTCTTGACCGGTGGTTCTCACGTAGGAGAATATGCTGAAGTTAAGGATTACATCGTAAAGCGCTCTAGTATGCCAAACGAAGTTCAATTCGAAGCATTTGGTACTACTTTAGATAATGTCTTCGCAGTAGGAGACGTTTCACTTCCAAAGTCAGAGGTGGTTGAATGAGTGAGAAAACAAATCCAATGACCGAGCCGAGAATTACCAAGGTGTCAGTCAACATCGGTGTTGGTGAAGGTGGAGATCGCCTTGTCAATGCAGAGAGTGTATTGCAATTGGTTACCGGTATAAAACCTCAAAGAACTCTTGGACGAATTCAAAACCGTGACCTGAAAGTACGCCTAGGCGCTCCGATTGGTTGTAAGGCAACCATGAGGAACAAGGAATCGATTAAGAAGTTCCTAACAGATGCTTTCTGGGTCCGTGAAAAGATTATTCCTAAGTGGAACTTTGACCTCTCGGGTAACCTTTCCTTTGGTATCCGTGATTACACAGATTTCCCAGACCAGAAGTATAACCCTGATATCGGAATCTACGGAATGGATATCACAATTGTTCTAGAACGCCCAGGGCACCGTGTCTCTCGCCGAAGAAAAGGCAAGGCAAAGGTCGCAATGAGCCATCACGTAACAGCTGATGAAGCAAGAGAGTGGTTTAAGAAAAATTACGATTTAACAATTTTGGAGGACTGAAAATGGCAAGAGATCATGGAGAAAGAATTGGCCGCACAATTGGCTGCCGACGATGTGGACGAAAAAGAGGAATGATTCGCCGACATGGGCTACGCCTATGCCGTCAATGCTTCCGAGATGTAGCACCACAGATCGGATTTAAGAAAATGAGTTGAGGAGGGAATTAATATGCAAACAGATCCACTAAATGACGCTCTAATTAAGATGTACAATGCCGAACAGGCTGGAAAGTTCAATGTTGAACTTACACCGGCAAGTAAGTTGCTCGGCAATGTCCTAGAAATAATGCAAAAGTCCGGCTACGTCGGCGCTATTGACCGTACTGAAGACGGTCGTGGCGGAATGTACGTAGTTGAACTACGCGGTGCAATCAATCGCTGTGGTACGGTAAAACCTCGTCACAGCGTACGCCGCCAAGAATATGACCAGTGGGAAATTCGATACCTTCCTGCTCAAGACTTCGGTCTTCTAATACTAACAACAAACTCCGGCGTAATGCATCATTATGATGCAAAAGACGCTCGTATCGGTGGTAAGCTACTCGCTTACGTATATTGAGGTGAATAATATGGTAAAACTCGACAGAATCGAAAAATCAGTAACCATCCCTGAAGATGTGAATGTATCTCTCAGCGAAGATGGCGTCGTAACAATAACAGGCCCGAAAGGAAAACTATCAAGGCAATTCTTAAGCCCAGTAGTAGATCTATTTCATGAAGGTTCAGAATTAACAGTTCGTGTAGATATGCCACGCCGCAAGCAAGCGGCATTGGCTGGAACCTGGGTAGCGCATTTGAATAACATGGTAAGAGGAGTAACACAAGGATTCACATACAATCTGAAAGCCTTTTACTCTCACTTTCCTATGACGCTTGCTCAGAAAGGAGACAAATTCATTGTAAACAATTATTTTGGTGAACGCGTTCCACGAACAGCAGCAATTCTAGAAGGAGTTACAGTAAAGATCAGTAAAAAGGTCGAAGTGACCGTAACTGGAATTGACAAGGAAAATGTTGGTCAAACAGCAGCGAATATTGAACGCTGTACTACGGTGAAGAATCGTGACCGACGTGTTTTCCAAGATGGTATATATTTACTAAACAAGGAGTGATTTAAATGGCAGAAGATTATGATAATATGACAGTCGCTGAACTTAAGGTTCAACTAAAGGAAGCAGGACTTCCAGTTTCTGGAAAGAAGGCAGACCTCGTCGCTCGTTTGAGTGATGTAGGGAATGCACCTGTTGAAGAAACAGTTGTTGAAGAAACAGTTGCTGAAGAAGCAGTTGTTGAAACAGCAGCAGTAACTGAAGAAGATGAGAACTGGGACGATGAAGAAGACTGGGACAAGGATGTCGCAGAAGTTCACGTCGCAAAACAAAAGCCAGTTCTTGATGATGCTACAAAGGCAGCACTCGCATTACGTGCAGAGCAAAAGAAGGCAACCCCTTCCTTCCGCCGTACTGAGTGGTACCGATACAAGCGTCTTGCACGCTCAGGTTGGAGAGCTCCTCACGGAATGGACAACAAACAACGTAAGAACCTCAAGTACCGTTCTTCATTGGTCAGAGTAGGTCACGGAAAAGTTTCCGCTGCTCATGGACTACATCCATCTGGATTTAGAGAAGTAATGGTTCAAAATTCTGGAGATTTGGAAGAGATTGATCCTGAGACAGAAGCAGCACGTGTTGGTGGTACTGTCGGTAGAAGAAAGCGCGGGAACATCTACAGCCGTGCTGATGAATTAGGTATCCGTGTTCTTAACAGAAGGAGGGATGTTTAATGCAAATCACTAATCAAAAGCGTTTAGCTGCAAGAATTCTAAAATGTGGTGTTCACCGTGTTTGGATTAATCCATCATACGTCGACCAGATTGCTAATTCTGTACAAGCAGACGACATCCGTGAATTCATCGAAGAAGGCTGGATTAAGGCCAAGCCGATCAAGGGGACATCTCGTGTTCGTGCTCGCCTACGTCTTGCTCAAAAGCGTAAGGGTCGCCGTAAGGGACATGGTACTCGTGCAGGTACTGCTAACGCTCGTAACCCAAGAAAGAACCGTTGGATGAGAACAATTCGTTCTCAACGCCGTGTTCTCAAGGCTTTCCGTGCAGATGGTACTATCAAACCTTCTCAGTATCGCCGTTATTATCTAAAGGCAAAGGGCGGTTCATACCGTTCTATTGCTCACATGCGCTCACAGATGACTGTTGAGGGTGTAAATTTCACTGGAGGTGAACAATAATGCGAGGAAATAGACAACGCTCAGTATTTAGACGACGCAGAGCAGGACTGACAGATTACCGTCGCCGTTTGAAGTTACTTCGTGGCAATAAACCTCGTGCAGTAGTTCGTGTCTCAAACACTCGAACAACTTGCCAATTGGTTTCTTGGGCAAAGGACGGAGATTTGGTTGCAGTTACTGTTACCGGCTCCGATTTACTAAAGAAATACGGATGGCCTGAGAGTTTCTCTCAAAAATCTGTTTCCGCTTCATACCTAGTTGGCTTTGCAATGGGCAAGGCTGCACTAGCAACTGGTGCAACAGAAGCAGTTCTGGACATCGGTCTTGCAGCAAGCACCCCTGGTGGACGAGTTTTCTCCGCCCTAAAGGGTATGGTTGATGCTGGATTAGATATTCCTCATGGCGAGAATGTCTTGCCGGATGAAGGCAGAATAGCAGGCGCTCACATTAGTGATGCAGTCGCAGCTGCGGTAGAATCAACAAAGAATGCAATAGAGGAGGCTTACTGATATGTCCGAAGAAGAAGTAAAACCAATGGCGCCAGGTTTAATCCAGGCTCATGCCCCTGAACCAAAAGAAGATCCATCAGACCGCCGACGTAAAAGAAAGCAGAATGATCCGATTGCAAATTTGCGCAAGTGGGAACCACGTACTCGTCTTGGCCAAAAGGTCATGGCTGGTGAAATCATCACCTTTGAACAAGCTTTGATTTCAGGATTCCCTATTAGAGAAGTAGAAATCGTTGATGCACTAATTCCAAATCTTGAGGATGAAGTAATTCAGGTTAACATGATTCAAAGAATGACTGACAGTGGACGACGTGTCCGATTCAATGTAATGGCTTGCGTAGGCAACCGTGATGGATATGTTGGTCTTGGAATGGCAAAGGCAAAGGACGTTGGACAAGCTATCGAAAAGGCAATTGTCGCAGCAAAGTTGAATGTTATCTCAGTACAACGTGGAAATGGTTCTTGGGAATCTTCCATGGGTCCTGGAACATCTATTCCGTTCAAGATTAAGGGACGTTCAGCATCTACTCGTGTAACTCTAATGCCTGCACCATCTGGTAAGGGATTAGTTATTGGAGAGACTGGAAAGCGTGTACTTGAACTCGGAGGAGTTACCGACGTACTTTCAAGAACCAAGGGACAAACCCGTACCACAATCAACTATGCCGCAGCAACATTTAATGCGCTGAAAAATCTTAACACAACACGTGTTTCGAACGAACAAACAGAACGTCTGTTTATTCACAAAGGGAGGATGATTGAATGAGTTTTATCGTAGTACGTGCAAGAAGTAATGTAAATGTTGAGCGATCTATTCGTGAGACTATGAGCCATCTGAACCTAACCAAGGTCAATCATGCAATCATTATTCCAAATAATGAGCAATACCGTGGTATGTTACAGAAGGCCAAGGATTACATCACTTGGGGAGAAGCAACAGAAGAACTTGTTGAGAAGATGCTTGCTGAGCGTGGCCGTATGGTCGGTGACAAGCCTTTGACAGATGAAATAGTTGCAGAACATACAGATTTCAAGAATATCAAGGCTTTTGCTAAGGCAATTTGCGCTGATAAAGCGACAGTCAAGGCAGTCCCTGACTTGAAGCGTGTGTTCAGATTACATCCACCAGTTGGAGCAAAAGGATGGGGCGGAATAAAGCGCACATTCGTAATTGGCGGTGGACTTGGCCCTCGTGGCGATAAAATTACAGCTCTTGTAGAGCGTATGATTTGAGGTGATTTTGAATGGGAACTAAAGCAAATAAGCATCGTGGACGAAACCGTTACCACGGTCGTGGAAAGAAAGCAGGTCGTGGAGCAGGAAAGCGTGGTGGCCGTGGTAATGCGGGTATGAATAAGCACCGTGTTATGTACCGTAACAAGTACATGCCAAATCACTGGGGAATGCACGGTTTCAACCGTCACCCAACACTTAGAAATTTCAGTGTAACTGTAAATGTAAGCCAACTCGAAGAATTGGCAAATGGAGCAGATACATTGGATTTGACAGCATTAGATATTGACAAGGTTCTTGGAAGTGGAAGAATGCAAGTTGCATTGAAGATTATTGTTGCTGAAGCAAGTGCAAAGGCAATCGAGAAGATCGAGGCAGCTGGCGGCTCTCTAGAAATGGAAGCAGCTGGGGAAGAATGAACTTATCCAACCCTTTGAACCTCAATACTCATAACTAAAAATAATATCCAACACTAAGAGGCGATTTCATGAAACACAAATCAATACCATGGGCAATCGGATTAACCGGCGCATTATACTATGCTCTGATGATCTATTGGCAATCAGATGCTCTATCCGCAGAAAGCGGTCCAGCATTCGATGCAGCTGTTGTTGGGTTGGTATTTTCAGCAATTTATCTTGCCTATTGTATCTTCTGTTTCCGAACAGATGTTCCAAGTAGTCTGAAAGAGAGGTTTATCGGCCGGTATGGTAAATTGATGGGATGGTTAGCATTTGTTGGATTCGCAGTTTACTATGTCCGTCCTGCAGCATGGGGCGGATATGATGAAGCAGTAGGTTTCTTCCTTGTAGGGGTTATTCTCCTCGGATTCGGGGCTGCTGCTATCCTTACTTGTTTCATGTGGAGTGGTGATGAAAGCAGCCGTTTGTACGCTCTACGTAGATTCGTAGATGTTTACCCAACTATTACCAAGCCGGACCGACACGTTAGGTTCAATGAAAAAATGTGGACTACTACATTCGTTTTGATTATCTATTTCGCAATGACCAATGTCATGCTATTCGGGTTATCAGGACAAGCACTTGACCTGTTCAGTGGATTCCGTTCCATTATGGCAGGTGCTTCTGGTACAATTATGCACTTGGGTATCGGTCCAATCGTTACTGGTTCCATTATTATGCAATTATTCGCTGGTGCTAAGATTATTAGATTAGATCTAGGTGACTCCGATGATAAAGCTCTTTACCAAGGAGTTCAAAAATTACTTGTTTTGATAATGATTCCAATTGAATCGATTCCACAGACCTATGGATTCTTAGATCCTAGTGAGTGGCTAATAGATGCATATGGTATGGGTTGGGCTAACTTCGTTATCGTCGCTCAACTATTCGCTGGTTCTTACCTGGTATTCCTTCTTGACGAACTTGTCAGCAAGTGGGGTATCGGCTCAGGTATCTCCTTATTCATCGCTGCAGGTGTTGCACAGTCAACATTCGTTGGAACACTCTCTCCTCTACCTATGACCGCAGGACAAGCATACAGCCTAGCCAATCCACCATCGGGAACACTTCCGATGATATTTTACATGTTTAGAGAGGCGACAGCAACCCAAATGGTTTCACTGCCTGGCGGTGGTAATGGTTTCGAAACCATTTTACTGACTCACGTCAATCCGATGGCTGCGCTATTCTCTTCCATCGTTGTGTTCCTAGTTGTTGCATTCGCAGAATCAAGCAAATTGGAACTTCCTTTGACCCATGGTAAAGTCCGTGGTCATAGAGGTAAATATCCTATTCGCTTAGTTTATGCAAGTAACATTCCGGTCATTTTGATGGCTGCTTTATTAGCAAACGTCAACATGTTCACACTCTTATTCTGGAGCCATCCTACGCTCTCGCAGACACCAATATTGGGTCGGGAGGGTATCGCTTCTATGTCGAAATATATCGGTACATATGATCAAGGCCAAACGACGGCCTCAGGTGGATTTGCCTGGTATGCGAGTATGGTAAACGGTGTCCAAGATTGGTTCATGCCGTTACTCAATCAAACGGGTGATCAATTCGGCCATTCGCTGACCCAAATCATGGTCCACGTCGTATTCTATGTAGCCTTGATGACCGCCGGTTCAATGGTCTTCGCTAAGTTCTGGATAGATACTACAAATATGGGTACGAAGGATGTTGCAAAACAAATTGAACGGACCGGAATGCAGATTCCAGGTTTCCGTAAGAATCCAAAGATTTTGGAAAAGATCCTTGAGAATTATATTCCCCCAGTGACATACTTCTCTGGTGCTTTCGTAGGATTGCTAGCTGCTGGTGCCGACTTATTGGGTACTGTAGGAAATGCTAGTGGTACGGGGCTATTACTGGCCGTTGGTATCATCTTGCGAACCTATGAACAGATTCAGAAAGAACAGGCGATGGAGATGCATCCGATGATCCGCCAGTTCTTCGGCGCTGAATGATTCGCAGGGGCCTCCGGTCATCGATGTCTCAACATTGGTAGTGACGGTCATATTGCTACTTTTACGTCACAACTTGTGTTATGAACGTTCGTTGTCCTAATAGGGCGAAAATCAGTCCTATTGCTTCATTATCAGTCGTCATTTTGACAAATAGGAATGTGATTCTTGGCGCCGGCCTATAATCGAAGAGCCAGGGTCGGGATTTTTTGCCAATAATTGCTTAGCAGTGCGTCATTTTACACCCCCTGTGAGATAGGTTATCTTGATATAGGGGAGGTGAGACGGGGGGTTGCTTGCGTTGTGTAGAACGGCGTTGGCGGCTGAGTCCCTCGGGACAATGACTGCCGCCATCCTCTGCATACGTGAAGCCGAAGCCATTGCGATTCAGAGAAACCTCCTTATGGAGCAAGCTCAGGGTCAGGAAGGTGATCGAGATTATGACGTATTTTGTGCAAGAAGCTCAAGTGCATTATTTTCTCGCCAATTTTTTTAGGTCAGCTATTCATTAAATTGAAAAAGTGACAAGTAGCCCAAAGGATCGTAACAAGAGAAATCTGGTTGATCCTGCCAGAGGCGACCGCTGTTGGAGTTCGATTAAGCCATGCGAGTAGAATGAAATTAGATTCATTGCAAACTGCTCAGTAACACGTGGATAACCTGCCCTATGCTCTGGGATAACCTCGGGAAACTGAGAATAATACCGGATAGATCACAACGCCTGGAACGGTGTGTGGTTGAAAGGTTACGGCATAGGATGGGTCTGCGGCGTATCAGGTCGTAGGGGGTGTAATGGACCCCCTAGCCATCGACGCGTACGGGTGTTGGGAGACATAGCCCGGAGACGGATTCTGAGACACGAATCCGGACCCTACGGGGTGCAGCAGGCGCGAAAACTTCACACTGCAGGAAACTGTGATGAGGGAACTCCAAGTGGATGCACATAGTGTATCTCTTTTCTTTACTATTAATCGGTATTGGAATAAGGGCTGGGAAAGACCGGTGCCAGCCGCCGCGGTAATACCGGCAGCTCGAGTGGTCGTCGCTTTTATTGGGCCTAAAACGTCCGTAGCCGGTTTGGTAAATCTGTGGGTAAATCAACTAGCTTAACTAGTTGAATTCTGCAGAGACTGCCAGACTAGGAACCGGGAGAGGTGTGGGGTACTCAAGGGGTAGGGGTAAAATCCTGTCATCCTTTGAGGACCACCAGTTGCGAAGGCGCCACACTAGAACGGATTCGACGGTCAGGGACGAAGCCTAGGGGCACGAACCGGATTAGATACCCGGGTAGTCCTAGGTGTAAACGCTGTGAACTTGGTGTCGGGAGTCCGCAATGGGCCCCCGGTGCCGGAGTGAAGATGTTAAGTTCACTGCCTGGGGAGTACGGTCGCAAGGCTGAAACTTAAAGGAATTGGCGGGGGAGCACTGCAACGCGAGGAGCGTGCGGTTTAATTGGATTCAACGCCGGAAAACTCACCATGGCCGACTGTTAGATGAAGATCAGCGTAATGAGCTTATCGGATTTTCAGAGAGGTGGTGCATGGCCGTCGTCAGTTCGTACTGTAAAGCGTTCTGTTAAGTCAGATAACGAACGAGACCCTCATCTCTATTTGCTACCCTTCTCTCCGGAGGAGGCGCACCATAGGGAGACCGCTGGTGCTAAACCAGAGGAAGGCGAGGGCAACGACAGGTCAGTATGCCCCGAATGTCATGGGCTACACGCGCGCTACAAAGGACGGGACAATGGGAAGCCAGATCGAGAGATCGAGCTAACCCGAAACCCGTTCATAGTTCGGATTGTGGGCTGTAACTCGCCCACATGAAGCTGGATTGCGTAGTAATCGTGTTTCAACATAGCACGGTGAATATGCCCCTGCTCCTTGCACACACCGCCCGTCAAACCATCTTAGTTGGGGGTGGGTGAGGCTGCGCTTTATGGCGTATTCGAGCCTGTCTTTAACAAGGAGGGTTAAGTCGTAACAAGGTACCTGTAGGGGAACCTGCAGGTGGATCACCTCCTAAGAAACCCGGAAACGGGGGCTTCGGCCCCCGTTTCCACCCTTTTTTAATAGCCACTACACTTTACTTTTTACATTAAGTAACTTAATCAACTTCTTCTAAATACTTGCAATTGTATAATTGTTCTAGGCCGATCATCTGCCTGGTTTGAAGTTTAATCCTTATCGATTCTAGTTATTCAAGTTGTGAAGACGTTGACTCATCGATTGCCCATTATTTATTGCAATTCATAGTTGCTATGTTTTGAATGTCGGAGAAATGGTGATATGTATGCTACTTCGGCATCACTCTGTGTCGCAATGGAAATTCGTGATTCCCGCTCTTACAATCGCGGGTTTTAGTCCTGTAATTGCGTCATTGGTAGACAAGCCTCTAGCGGTTGTTTTCTCAGTAATAATCTGTCTTTTAATTTGGGCTCAAGAGGTGTTCATAATTCAATGGAAGTATCGACATGAAAATATTGTTTTTACTCGGAGGTTCAAAGAGAAATATTCTGGTTATTTAGGCATGCTCTTGGGGGCAATTCCAGTGATTTTAAGTGCCATAATAGTATTTTATTTGCTGGTTGAAATTGATTTCAATTGGAATTTCAGCGGTTTGATCATTATTATTTGTTCATTTTTAACCATGGTAAAAATATTTGACCCATTATTGGGTTGCATCTCTTCACATGAGCCGATTTTGGTGAGCGTGAGTAGTATGATCACATACGTTGTAATTTTCTCGTTCGCCGCATCTTCGGCGATTAACCCATCTAATCTAGACTTATACGAACCAATTCCTAGTATGCTTTTGGAGTTTGGCTTGTTGGCAATAATTACCTACACAATATTGAATCTAAGAATGGCTTATTACCTAAAATATTGTTTCTTGCAAGAGCAAAGTCTTGAGTTGCAATTGAAGTTAGTCCTTATTCCATTATTATTACTGTCAATTAATCAAGTAGTATCTATAGTAAGTACAATTGATTTCAATTCAATCTTAAATGGGTGATCTCATGTCATCTAAACGTGTTTCAATTTTATTGGTGGTGCAATTGCTTCTAACTAGTTGGGCAGCAGTAGGATTCGCTAGTGCTGCAGGAGAACCCACTACCACTCTTTCTATACAATCATCGTATTATGCTAATTCAAATGGAACTTATGTCTCTCAAAACCCAGTATTTGCGTTGAGTTCCTCTCCAGCCAATGGTAGTACGGTCACGTATTCAGAGTATGAAATCACAAATGATGGACAAACTTCGAATGGAACTTACACAACACCAGTAACTATTTTTGTAAATCATAGTAGAGATATTGGGTTGAGATATCGGTCTAATTCCTCAACCGGACTTGAATCTTGGAATAGTTTGACTCTAACCGTAGATGCCGATGTTCCTACAATTTCACTTTCTTCAGGGTTAGAATCACCTTTAAAGTACATCTCTAATCAGTCGATATACGTAACTTCATCTAATTATCCATTGAATATTTCTTGCTCGGATAGTAGCTCTGGAATAAGTGCTCTTTCCGGAATCATTGGGGGTAATCAGATTTCTAGCACAAATTCAGTTTTGTCACTGACTGCAGCTAATTTGCCCAGTGGAATAAACAGTTCGGCACCATTCACAATTGATGTTTCATGTAGTGACAATGTTAACAATTATTACAATCAAACTTACAAAGTAATTGTAGATGATTTAGTTCCAGTATTAACCGTTCAAGAAACAGGTGCTCGTTATGGGACATGTATTTCTGGTAATTGGGGTTTATCAGTTCAATCAAGCGATAATCATTCGAATTCTGCTGTAGAAAAGTGGAACGGTTCGGCATGGGTCGGAGTTTCAGGAGTTATTGGAGTTCCTAGCGATTTTAACGGCACCATCACTCTCCGTTCGGTTGATTTGGCAGGATTCAATAGTTCCAATCAATCCTGGGCTGTGGCAGTAGATTCTATTTCCCCATCTATATCAGCATCACTGAATCAAACTACTCTATCCCACGCAGCAAGCGATTCATGTGGCATAAGTAATTTTGAATATAGATGGGAGACACTTGATGGCCAAATTTTGGGTTGGGTTAGCATTCAAAATGGGACCCTCTCGATACCAACTTCGCTTAATGGTAGCGTTGTTAGAGCGCAAATACGTGTATCTGATGCAATTGGAAATACTGCTTCTTATATCACAGGATGGGTAAATACGAATGGTTCATCGCCTTATAGCACTGTATTAATTCAGTCTGATAGAGTTGGTGCAATTATTTCTGGTAGTGCAAGTTTATTGATCACTCCAGTTGGTAGTCAGGCTAATTCAAATTGGGAATTATTTGTTAATAACCAATCATATGATTCAGGTAATGTCACTACACAAACAACAATCAATCAATCTTTTTCTCATGGCAATTATGTTCAGATGGTAATCAATACGACTGATGCGTTAGGCGATTTTTCGGTATATTATTGGAATTGGACCGTTGACAATTCGAATAGTCATCAAATTCCGATTTCAATCTCTGGTCAATATCAGAATAATTCAGGATTGCTTCTCGGCCCAACTGGAAGGTTAGTTCCAGCATCAGCATCAGACGATTCATCAGGAGTTGGTGGAAGTCATGCATCTTGTACTTGGGACGGTAATACATGGTTCCAATCCTC
>Ga0307986_10000397_pt1 | contig 32528 bp, 31 predicted proteins | sample EllFjometageno82_FD_203170 | JGI IMG/M metagenome (GOLD analysis project Ga0307986, IMG submission 203170) | Marine microbial communities from Ellis Fjord, Antarctic Ocean - #82 | ecosystem: Environmental > Aquatic > Marine > Unclassified | place: Southern Ocean | collected 2014-10-09 | reverse complement strand
AAACTAACCTGTCATTTACTGCTTCAGGCGATGTTAACGGATACACTGTATCTTACATGCAAACTTCAGCAGACCAATTTGCAGGTATGACATCTGCAAGAATGTCTATTGATTTAGGTGATATGGGAACTGTAGCGTATGACCAAGGTTCTGGATCTGGTTTATCAACAATCGACGATATGACGCCGACTGCTGGTGAAGAAATCTGGGATGGTATGAATACTTCAGGAACTGGTGATGCGAATGGTTTAGTTGGTGCTTCAAGTTCAGGTGCTCTAAATTACGTTAATTCAGTCATGGGTGTAGGTGTTAATGTATCCTACCTACCAGGTTCAGCTACAAACAATGCTGATGGTGGTAATTCTGGTGATGGTAATGGTGGTGATTCTTGGGATGTTGCTGTAACTGGTAGCGGATCAACTTTTGGAATGGAAGGACTATCAGCAGGTGTTGGTTATGGTGATATAGCAAACGGAAGTGCTACTAACGATGATCATTATACTGTATTTGCTAACTATTCAGTTGGAATGGTAACTGTTGGACTACAACGTTCAGGTATTAACAGAGGTGCTATAGCTGCAACGAACGAACAAACAACTGCTGCTGGTATTGCTGCTAACATTAATGACAACCTTTCTGTATCTTACGGTAAGAGAACTGTTGATTATAATGAAGATTCAGCAAACTCAGCAAATGTTCAAGAAGTTGGTTCTGGTTTTAACGTAGCTTACACTATGGGTTCTGCTAAAGTAGTAGTGACTAGAAATGAAGTTACTGGTAACGGTGGAACAGCTGCTTCATCTGATGAAAATACAGAAGTTGCTTTATCTTTTGCATTTTAATTTAGTTTAAAAATTATTAAAAAAGCCCCAATTTATTGGGGCTTTTTTTTTGTCTGAAGGTTAAATAATTTTATTTAAAGTTTGTAAGAAGGGTGAAAACTTCTCATAAGAATTTAAAGAACTTTTATATATAGGCTCCCTAGCTTGAGCTGTACTCATAGTTTTAATAGGTGCTTTATTTTTATGAAATAATAAACAACTATCTTCCCAAGATAAATTACAAAATTTAATAATTTTCCTTATTTCTGGATCCTGGTTTTTTATAATATTTTCATATCTTGCTTGATATATGGTGTTGGGAAATAACCCTTCCCAATAGTTCATTAAGTCAACATAAAGATTATAATAAGTACCAAGCTCTTTTTCATCATAACTAAAACTTAATCCTCCTTCAAATAAATTTTTATATAATGATAAACAATTATCCTTAGGATTCCTTGAGCAGTGTATTATCTTTGCATTTGGAAAAAGTATTTTAATAAACCCAATCCATCTAAAATTTAATGGAGCTTTATCAGTAGTAAAGTTTTCTTTAGGATTAAATTTTTCTAAACAGTGATAATAATTATTTTTTATATCGTTTATTATTTTAGGATTCTTAATAAAATTATCAAATTTATCTTGTGAAATTACGTTTTCATTCATAATTTCTTCCTTAATATTTTTTGAAAGATAGGGTAGTTCTCCAGATCCAAAAACATTAGAGTGAGAACTGATTATTTGTTCTATTAAAGTTGTACCAGATCTTGGCATACCTAAAATAAAAATTATATTTTTTTTATCATTGTTTACTTCCTGAAATTGATCAAAATTAACTTTTTGAAAAGCTTGTTTGATACTTTTAAAAAGTTTGATTTCATTTTTAATATCAAAAACTAAGGATTGTCTTTTTAAATGATTTCCTTGTTTTAGATTATTGAATGCTATTTCTATATTACCGATGTCCTCATTCGCTTTTGCTAAGGCGAAGCTAAGATTAATTTTTTGATCTGTACTTAAATTTGCCTCATTATACTTTTTTTTCATTTCCTTATAATGGTTGTTATCAATTTTATATTTAGTTGATTGACTAATTAGAATATCTGCTTGAGTAAACTTAGGGTCCAATAAAAGTGTTTTTTTTGAATAATCAATTGCTTTTTCAAATTCCCCTAAACCTTGATAAGCTAAAGCTAAAGAATATAAAATTACTGGTATTTTATCATTAATGTTTAAAGCCTTGTTGTACAATTTTAATGCTGAAGTAAAATCATTTATGTCTCTTTTTAGGTTACCTAAATTTACGTATGCATTTATATAATCTGGTTTTTCATCAATTATTTTATTAAATAAATTCTCTGCTAATGAAATCTCTTCAAGATTTTTATAAGTATTGGCTAAATTATTCATAATGGCTATATTTCTTGGATCCATCTTGTGCCCTTTTAGAAAAATTTCTTTTGCAAAACTATATTTTCCTATATTTTGGTAAGCTGATCCTATTATATTGTATAGGATTACATATTGTGGAAATTCTTTAATTAATTTTTTTCCTTGTGAAATTACTGAATTAAAATTTGAAGTATTAAATAAATTTAATAAAATTTTTACTTTATTTTCAATATATTTATCGTTATTTACTATTTTCATTTTTTAAAAAAATTTACTTTACCATTATTCTCAAAGTATGTAATTCCAGCAAAACCATGTATTTTAAGTATTTTTAACCTTTTAATATTTTTTGAATTTATACCACCTAAAGCAACAACTTTTTTATTAGTTTTTGATGCTAAAAAGTTAAATTTAGTAGTATTTAAAAATTTATTATTTTTAGTTGTTTTAAATAGAGGAGCTAAAAAAATTAATTGCACTCCTTGTTTTTCTTTTATTTTGATTTCTTTCACGGTGTGCGCAGATCCAATTATTGAAAATTTTTTTTTTGTACTGAATTTGTTTACATTTAATTTATGGTTAAATGAAGGTAAATATAGACCATCCAAATTTAAATGAATTGCTAAATTTATATTATTTGATAAAAAAAATTTTCTGTTGTTCTTATGACAGAAATTTCTGATTTGTTTAATTATTTTTATATCCACTTTTGTTGAATAATTTCTGTATATAATTGCAATTTTTTTATCTAGTTTTCTGATATGTTCTTCTTTAAAAGAATTTATAAAAAAAAAATAATTAGGTAAGTTATTATGCATAATAGTGTTGACAATTTAATAGGAATCCAAAAAGAAATACAATTAAAAATGCTTGAGAATAAGAATCTCAAAAAATTACCGGAAATCATCGCTGTAAGCAAAACTTTTACTATGGAAAATATTATTCCTTTGATTAATCATGGTCATCTACATTTTGGTGAAAATAAGGTTCAAGAGAGCATTGAAAAATGGGCTAATATTAAAACAGATTTTAATCATTTAAATTTACATATGATTGGTAAATTGCAAACAAATAAAGTCAAGCATGCAGTTTCATTATTTGACTATATACACTCTGTTGATAATTTTCGGTTAGCTGAAAAAATTTCTAATGAACAGCAGAAACAGAATAAAAAAATTAAAATTTTCATTCAAGTTAATATTGGTGATGAAGATCAAAAAAATGGAATTTTAATCTCTGATGCTGAAAAATTCTATCAAAAATGTACTAAACATTTAAATTTAAATATTGTTGGATTTATGTGTATTCCACCTAATGATAATAATGTTCATTTAAACTTTTCAAAGATGAGAGATTTCATAACTCAAACAGGTTTAAAAGAACTTAGTATGGGTATGTCAAACGACTATCTTGAAGCTGTAGAGTTTGAATCCACATACTTAAGAATAGGTTCAAAAATTTTTGGAAAAAGAAATTAACGAATTTCCATTTTTGTTTTTTTATCTATTAGTTTTATTAAAATTAAAAAATCTTTTTTTGTTAATGCAACACATCCTGATGTTTTATTATAATTCTCAGTGAGATGTATAAAAATTGCACTTCCCATATAGGGTATTCTTTTTTTGGTATTATAGTTAATTACAATAAAACAATCATAAGAACTATCTTTTCTATATAATTTTTCATGTTTTACTTCATTATTAATTTTAATCTCTTTATTGTAATTTTTGTTTGTTGGGTCATCACACCAACCCATCGTTTTTTTAATTATTTTTGTTAAAATTTTAACTTTAGGTTTTTTTAATCTATCTGCTCTATAATATAGTCTGCCTATTGAATATATACCGCGTGGTGTAACCCCATCCCCTTCTTTTTTTGTTGTTTTTATTCCACTTTTTCCTACAGAACATTTAAAAATAAAATCATCTATAATTAAGGTATCTTTATTTTTTATTGTTATTAGCATATGTTATATTTTAATGTTTAAGCAATCAGTAAATATAGTTGAATTTGAAACATTATATAATATTTTATATGAAATTAAGACTTTATTTAAATTTAATATTTATAATCATAAAAATTTGAATGATTTTAATAATGAAACACAATTAAAAAAAATTAATATCACAAATTCTGTAATTATTGTAAATAACAAAAATCACAGCTTATTTTCTAATAAAGAAGTAAACAATAATATATTAATATTTGATGGAATACCTACGAAAATTGGAGAATTCGTTGATAAAATAAATACACAATTAATAAAACAAAAATATAATTTACAATCAAAATTAGATATTAAAAACTATGTTTTAAATTTAAATTCAAGAATAATTTCTTGTAAAAACAAAATATTAAAATTAACTGAAAAAGAAATTGATATTATTCTATTTCTAAATGAGAAAAAAATACCACAATCTGTTCATAACCTGCAAAATGAAGTTTGGGGATACGTCGCTGATTTAGAAACACATACTGTTGAAACACACATATATAGATTGAGAAAAAAAATTAAGGATAAATTTAGTGATCAAAATTTTATTATCAGTCACGATGAAGGATACTTAATTTAGATGAAAAAAAAAAATCCTATTGCTAAAGATTTAAGAACAAAAAAGTATAAACCTAGAGTTGTAAAATCTAAGAAAGGTAAGGGTAGTTTTAAGCGAAAAAAACTAACCTAACCTGGCTCCAATTTTTTGAATAATTTTAGCTGACATTTCAGTTCCTTTTTCAAGACTTTCTCGGGTAGTTAAATTATTTATAAATCCATGCAAAAATCCTGCAGCAAATAAATCTCCAGCACCAGTTAAATCAACAATTTTCAAATTTTTTTTGCTTTCGCATTCTATTACTTCACTTTTATTAATAGCTACGCTTCCCTTTTCACCTCTTGTAATGATAATTAGTTTTCCAATTTTTTTACCAAACGTGACAACTTCTTCAAAGTTTTTTGCATCAATTAATGAAGTAATTTCTTGTTCATTTGCAAAAGTAATATCTAGTTTATTTTCAACTAAATCTAAAAAATGTGACTTATGTCTTTCAACACAGAATGAATCTGACAAGGACATTGCTACTTTATTAGAATTTTTAATTGCCATATCAAAAGCAGATTTAGGTTCACCTTCATCCCACAGGTAACCTTCTAGAAAAATTATTTCACTATTTTTAATTGAATTTACATCAACGTCATTCTCATTAATTTTTCCTGCAGTACCGAGGAATGTGCACATTGTTCTTTCTGAGTCAGGTGTAATTAATATTAAGCAAGTTCCAGTTGGCAAACTCTCTTTTTTTTTAGAATAGAAGTAATTAACTTTTTCTTTTTTTAAACCATCTTCATATTTTTTTCCTAAATCATCATCGTTAATTTTTCCAATAAATCCAACTTCATTTCCTAATTGAGATAATCCAACAATAGAATTTGCAACAGATCCACCTGAAACTGTTTCTTCAATTTTTAAAGTTGATAATAGTTTTTTGAACTCATTTTCATCAACAAGCTTCATAGCACCCTTTGTCAATCCATTGTTTAACAAATAGCTATCTTCAATTTTACAAATTACATCAACAATGGCATTCCCGATACCTAAAATTTTCATATTATGCTTTTTTTATTTCAATTGGAATTTTACGGTTAGGATAACAAGTCGTACAAATTTTACAAGTTAAACCATAACATTTTCTGGCCTGACAGTATTCTCTTCCATAATAAATTATTTGAAGATGAAGTTTGCTCCAAGTATTTTTTGGAAAAATTCTTTTTAAATCTTTTTCAGTTTGAATAACGTTTTTGCCATTTGTTAATCCCCATCTTTGCGCTAGTCTGTGTATATGTGTGTCTACTGCAAATGCTGGAAACCCAAAGCCTTGTGACATGACTACACTTGCCGTTTTATGGCCAACACCTGGCAGTTTTTCGAGTTCTTCGAAGGTTTTTGGTACTTTGCCACCATGTAATTCTAATAGTTGCTTTGACATTAAATAAATACTTTTTGCTTTAATTCTAAAGATGCCAATACTATTTATCAATTTTTCAATTTTTTTTCTTCCTAATTTTATAAAATGTTCAGGTTTATTATATTTTGGATATATATTTTTGGTTACATTATTAACATTTAGATCTGTACATTGTGCTGACAAAAGAACAGAAGTTAAAAGAGTAAATTTATTTTTATGCTTTAAGGGAATAGGTGTAGTAGGATAAATTTTATTTAAGATTTTTAGTATGTGTTTTGCTCTTTTTCTCTCATTCATTATTTAAAATTCAAGAGATCTCTCATCGAATAAAGTCCAGGTTTTTTACTTATTAGCCATTTTGCTGCAGTTAAAGCACCATCTGAGTATAAAGCTCTGTCAAATGCTTCATGATTTAATTTTATTATTTCTTTACCGCTCGAGAATGTTATTTCATGTTCTCCAATGATTTCACCTTTCCTAATTGAGTTGAAGTTAATTTTTTTACCATAAGGAAAAGATTTTTTATTCAAAAATTTTTTGCCAATTAAATTATAAAAATTTTTATTTTTTCCTTCAGCAATACCTTTTCCAAGCATCAGAGCTGTTCCTGAGGGGTAGTCTTTTTTGTGTTTATGATGAATTTCAAATACTTTACTTAAATATTCATCACTTAATGCCTTTGAGGCAATCTCAGTTAAATACATCAATAAATTGATACCTAAACTCATGTTGCCGGCTTTTAATATAGGAATATTTTTTGAATACTTTTTAATTAAAGTTTCCTCTTTTTTAGTAAAGCCAGTAGTTCCAATAACTACTCTCTTTTTTAGTTTTGAAGCAATTTTAAGAATTTCTAATGTGCATCTTGGAATCGTAAAATCAATTATTATATCTGATTTTTTAAATGAATGTTCAATATTTAAGCTAGGTTTAATTCCACTTATTTTTTTATTAATAGGCTTGTTTTCTGTAAGGGTAACTAATTTAAAGTTATTGTTAGATTTGGACGATTTAATAAGCTGTTGACCCATCCTTCCAAGACATCCAGTGATGGCTAAGTTAATTTTTTTCATTTAGTAAAATATTAACCTTTTTTAGTCAATTAGTCTTTTAGTTTTTCCAGAAGCTTTTAGCCTTTTGAAAGAATTTTTTAATACTTGGATTTGTTTTTTCGTTTTCTATTTTTCTGAATTTCTCAAGTAATTCCTTTTGGTCTTTATTTAAGAACACTGGAACCTCAGTGTTGATCTGTACATAAAGATCACCATTTCCACTACCCCTAATATAAGGCATGCCTTTCCCCTTTAATCTAAATTGTTTTCCATTTTGAGTTCCATCGGGAATTTTTATTTTTGCTTTTCCACCATCTATTGTGGGTATTTCTATTGTTGTACCTAATGCGGCATCAGCAAATGATATGGGAAATTCAAAAAATAAGTTTTCATCAGATTTTTTAAAAAGTTCGTGAGACAAAACATTAATAAATAAATATAAATCACCACTAGCTCCACCTCTAGTCCCAGCCTCTCCCTTTCCAGCCAGTCTTATTCTTGTTCCATCATCAACACCCTTTGGTATTGTAACTGATATCTTTTTAGAAATTTGTTTATTACCCTGACCATTACAATCATTACAAGGATTGGTTATTTCTTCACCACCTCCAGCGCATTGAGGACAAGTTTGTTGCACAGTAAAGAAACCTTGATTGGATCTTACTTTCCCATTACCTCCACAAACTGTACATCTTGCAGGAGAAGAACCAGGTTTCGATCCATTACCTTTGCAAGTGTTACATTTTTCAGTAGTTGAAAATTTTATATCTTGTTTTTTACCAACAAACGCTTCTTCAAGAGTAATTGATAAATCATATCTTAAATCAGAACCTTTGTTATTAGAGCTTCTTCTACCTCTTGTTCTTCCTCCACCTCCAAAATCACCAAAAAAATCTTCAAAAATATCTGAAAAATCAGCTCCTCCAAAACCACCACCTTGTCCACCACCACCATTTTCAAAGGCTGCGTGTCCAAAGTTATCATAGTTTTGTTTTTTTTCTTGATCTGAAAGAACGGTATAAGCTTCACTAGCTTCCTTAAATTTATCTTCAGAAGTTTTATCACCAGGGTTTTTATCGGGGTGGTGTTTTACTGCTAATTTTCTATAAGCTGATTTTAATTCTTCAGGGCTTGCACTTTTATTAACACCCAAGACGTCATAAAAATCTCTTTTAGCCATAAGTTACTCTAAGATGATAGTTGTTGTAAGTCTTAAGCGCTTTTTTCTTTATCTTCTTTTTTATCTTCTTTTTTGTCTTCTTCTTTTACTTCTTCAAAATCTGCATCAACTACATTATCATCTTTTTTTCCTTCGTCATTTTTATCACTATCTTTAGCGGAATCTGCCTTCTTTTCTTGAGACTTGTAGATTGCCTCACCTAACTTCATAGAAGCCTGAACTAAAGTTTCTGTTTTTTTCTTTATATCGTCAGTGTCAGTTCCTTTAATTGCCTCTTTCAAGTTTGATGAAGCATCCTCAATAGCTTTCTTTTCTGCGTCTGAAACTTTAACACCATGTTCTTTTAGATTTTTTTCAGTAGAGTGTAATAGGGTATCTGCTTGATTTCTAACATCAACAGATTCTCTTTTCTTTTTATCCTCTTCTTTATTTAGCTCGGCTTCCTTAACCATTTTTTCCACCTCTTCGTCACTCAGTCCACCAGAAGCTTGAATCTGTATTTTTTGTTCTTTGCCAGTTCCTTTATCTTTTGCAGAAACACTTACAATTCCATTAGCATCAATATCAAAGGTTACTTCTATTTGTGGTACACCTCTTGCAGCTGGAGCAATCCCAATTAGTTCAAAATTTCCAAGCATTTTATTATCTGAAGCCATTTCTCTTTCACCCTGAAGCACTCTTATTGATACCGCGGGCTGATTGTCTTCAGCTGTTGAAAAAACTTGGCTTTTTTTAGTTGGTATGGTTGTGTTTTTTTCGATTAATTTTGTAGATACGCCACCCAATGTTTCAATTCCTAGTGATAAAGGTGTAACGTCTAAAAGAAGAACATCTTTCACATCTCCTTGTAATACTCCAGCTTGGATTGCTGCTCCCATGGCAACAACTTCATCAGGATTTACACTTTTATTTGGATCCTTACCAAAAAATTTTTTTACCTGCTCAATAACTTTTGGCATTCTAGTCATACCACCAACCATTACAATTTCATCAATTTCACTTGCAGTAAGACCAGCATCTTTTAAAGCTGTTTTACATGGAGGCAATGTTCTTGAGATTAAATCTTCAACTAAAGCTTCTAATTTTGCTCTAGTCATTTTTAAATTTATGTGTTTTGGTCCTGTTTTGTCTGCAGTTATAAATGGTAAATTAACATCTGTTTGTTCAGCAGAAGATAATTCTATTTTAGCTTTTTCAGCAGCCTCTTTTAATCTTTGAAGTGCTAGTTTATCAGTTTTTAAATCTATACCATTGTCTTTTTTGAATTCGTTAATTAAATAATTAACAATAGTGTTATCAAAATCTTCTCCACCTAAAAATGTATCTCCATTTGTAGATTTTACTTCAAACACACCATCACCCAATTCAAGGATAGATACGTCAAAAGTTCCACCTCCTAAATCATACACAGCAATTTTTTTATTTTCTTTTTTCTTATCCAAACCATATGCTAGAGAAGCAGCAGTAGGCTCATTTATAATTCTTAAAACTTCAAGTCCTGCAATTTTACCAGCATCTTTTGTTGCTTGTCTTTGTGCATCATTAAAATAAGCAGGAACAGTTATTACAGCCTTTGTAACTTCTTGACCTAAATATTTTTCAGCAGTTTCTTTCATTTTTTGAAGAATAAAAGCAGATATTTGTGAGGGTGAATATTTTTGACCTCTAGCTTCTATCCAGGCATCACCTTTTTCAGAATTAACTATTTTAAAAGGTGCGGCTGCAATATCTTTTTTTACAGTTGAATCTTCAAAGTTTCTTCCAATTAATCTTTTTACAGCAAATATGGTATTTTCAGGATTGGTCACAGCTTGTCTTTTAGCGGGCTGCCCAACAAGTTTTTCGCCGTCTTCTGTGAAAGCTACAACAGAAGGAGTTGTTCTTGCACCTTCAGCATTCTCTAAAACTTTAGGTTGGCTACCTTCCATGATAGATACACATGAATTTGTTGTTCCTAAATCTATTCCTATAATTTTGCTCATAATTTTAAATTGTACCTTTCATATATGTGCTAATTTTTAATCTACAAGTTCAGGCGAAAGATTATTTATTGTCTGATTTTTGTATATTTTCCTCGTTTTTTCCTTCTTTATTTTCAGTTTTTTTGGATACACCAACCAAAGATGGTCTTAATAATCTATCTTTCATTAAAAATCCTCTTTGTATTTCTTGGATAATAGTACCTGGTTCTTTTTGGTCATCTTCAATTTCCATCATTGCTTGATGAAGATTAGGATCTAATTTTTTACCAACAGAATCTATTGGTTGAATATTATTTTTAGCAAATATAGATATCATGTCCTTATTAATTATATCAAAATGTTCTAAGGTTTTTTTAAGGGCCTCAGTATCCTTTAAAGCCTCATCATTTTTTAAAATCTGTTTTGACCTTTCTAAATTGTCTATTATATTTAGAGCTTCTTTTGCAAAAGAAAAGCCACCATAATCAAAAGCATCATCTTTTTCTTTTTCAAATCTTCTTCTCTGATTCTCCATTTCAGCAAAACTTCTTAAAATTTTGTCTTCTAGTTCTATAATTTTATCTTCGGATGTAATTTCTTTTATTTTTTCTTCTTTTTTTGGAGTATTTTCTTCTGTAGCAACTTCTTTTTCATCTACACTTTGGCTTTTTATATCAATGTTTTGATCTTTTTCCATTGAGACTTATATGGTATGAAATTTCATAATTGCTAGATGCTAATGAAAAAAATTACAAAATTATTGATAGGAACAAATAATACTGGAAAACTAAGGGAAATTAGTGATTTGTTACCAAAAAACCTGAAAATTTATTCACCCGATGACTTAAAAATTAAGAGTCCAGCTGAAAATGGAAAAACTTTTATAGAAAATTCAAAAATTAAAGCAAAGTTCTTTTCAGAGAAATCTAAAATGATCTGTTTGTCAGATGATTCAGGCTTAGAAATAGATGTTTTAAATGGAGAGCCTGGAATTTATTCAGCTAGGTGGGGTGGAAAAAATGGAGATTTTAATAAAGCAATGAAAAGAGTGTTTAAAGAATTAACCAAAAAGGATAAGAGCTGGAAAACTAAAAAAATCAACGCCAGATTTATTTGTGTATTAACTATTTATTGGCCCAATAAAAAAATGATATATTCTGTTGGTAAAATTGAAGGTTATATTTCACCTTCTCCAAAAGGAAAAAATGGATTTGGATATGATCCTATTTTTATACCATTAAATAAAAAAAAAACTTTTGGACAAATGAGGCCATTAGAAAAATATAAAATAGATCATAGATCTAGTGCTTTTAAAAAGATTAAAAAATTTTTTTAAATTCTTTATTTTCAACTTTGTAAAAATTAAGAATATGATTCATTCTATTGTTTTTTATTTCAAAAATTCCAACTTTTCCTTTAAATATATTTTTTTTTGTGAAAATTTTATCATCAATAATTGAATCATTTTTAAGAATTAAATAATAAACGAGTCCCACCAAATCAAAACTTAAAAATGATAATTGATTAGGGTATTTTTTAAATTTCTTAAAATAATCCATTGTAAAATCTTCATAATTTTTTTTATTTACTGAAGGAAAATAAATAGGTTGAGCGCTAGATTCTTTTAAAAGTGAATCATCAAACCATTGATTTAATGTTATAAAATATTTATTTTTAGGAGAGACATCAGTATATAATAGAGACGTAGTGACACTTTTTAAACTTTGATCAAAATCTGCAATTATTAGAGAATCAAATTTTACATCTCCCAGAGTATCCTTTTTTTTTAATTTTTCTATTAGACGTTCTTTATTAGTGTCATTTGATTTTTCTAATCTTGTTATCTCATCCTCAAGATTTCGTTTTCTTTTTTCATAATTAGTTATTTTTTCAATTTGGCTTGTGAGTTTTGTTGGATCTGAATCGTAAATATAGTTTTTAGATATTTTTAACTTAGAATTAATTATAGCTTTTTCTATTTCATTTTTATAACTTTTATTAGGAGTCAAAAAAATAGTTTTTCTTATTTTTTGTATTTTGATAAATTTTTTAATTGTTCTTAATTGAGATGTAGCATTTATGCCTGCACTAATAATATTTTTTGAGGCATTATTACTTTTATTGGTGAAAGATAAAAAAGTAATCTCTTTCAATTCATCAAGATAAGTTAAGTTGTCGTTAAATACTGGCCCAATTATTATTTTTATTCCCAATTCACCAAGTTCTTTGGCAGCTTTTAAAGTATCGTTAGGATTTGATTTTGTGTCTTTGGGGTATATTTCAATTGTTGAATTATCGATCTTATTAATAGCAAGTTGAGTTGCTTTAATTATTGATTTTCCAATCTCAGCATTTTTTCCTGTTAATGGGACAAGTAGACCAATTTTAATTTTTTCTTCAGCTAATATTTTTTGCAAAGGGATTGGTAAGGCTAATACCAAAAATAATATAATTTTAATAATTTTGTTCATTTTAATGTTATTATTATATCGATTATAATTTAATGATTCTAGATACAGAAAATAAAAATAACCATATTAAAGGTGGACTATATATTGTTTCTACACCTATTGGAAATTTAGGTGATATTACCTTAAGAGCAATAGAAGTACTAAAAAAATCAGATTATATATTATGTGAGGACACCAGGGTTTCAAAAAATTTGTTAGTAAAATATAATATAAAGTCAAAACTAATCTCAAATCATAAATTTAATGAAAAAAAAAATTTAGTTAAAATTATCGAAATATTAAAGTTAAACAGCATTGTGTCATTGATATCTGACGCGGGAACACCAGCAGTTTCAGACCCAGGTGCAATACTTGTTAATGAATGTTTAAATAATAAGATCAATATTTTTCCAATACCAGGTGCATCAGCAGTTTCGTCAGCTGTATCAATTAGTGGATTTAATGAAAAATATTTTTTTTACGGTTTTTTTCCAGAAAAAAATATTCAACTTAAGGAAGACTTTCAATCTTTGTCATATCTAAATAGCTCGATTGTATTTTTTATTTCTCCTAGGAAATTTAATAAATCTGTAAACTTTATAAAAGAATATTTTGTAGGAAGAAAAATACTAATATGTAGAGAAATGACCAAATTTTACGAAGAATATATAAGAACAGATGTTGATAATCTCGAGCCTTTTGAAATTATTCCAAAAGGAGAATTAACCATTGTTATTTCAGAAAAAAAAAAAATTAAAAAAGCTTCGCTAAGATTAGAAGAATCTGATAAAAAAAATATTCAAAAAATAATTAACAAATTAAGTATAAAAGATATAACTGATTTAATTAGTCAAAATAGCAATGTTCCCAAAAAAGAAATTTATAAATATTGTCTAAAATTAAAGAATGAAAAATAAAACAATTCTAATATTTCTAATACTTTTAATTCTCCCAGGATGTGTAGGAACAGCATCAAAAGGTATTTTTGGTACTGGAGTAAGTGTTGCTCTAGATCCAAGATCTCTCGGAACACAAATTGATGATTCGGTTATGCAAAAGAATTTATTAGCAAGATTAATATTAAGAGATAAGAGTTATTTGTTATCTATAAATACAAAAGTTTTAGATGGAAGAATTTTTTTGACAGGAAAAATTGACAGACCTGAAGAAAAACTTCAAATTACTAAATTGGCCTGGGAAACAGCAGGTGCTAGATCAGTTAAAAATGATATTAAAATAAAAGAAGAATTTAATTTTAAACGCTCAGCTAAAGATTTTTTAATTACCTCACAATTACGAACTGCTATAATATTTAATAAAAACATTAAGGCTACAAATTACCAAATAGATACATATAAAAAAAAGATCTTTATTTATGGGATTGCAATAAATGCAGAGGAAAGAACAGAAATAATTAATGAGGCAAAGCAAATACTTGATGTTGAAGACGTGATTGCAAGTATTTTTTTAGTTGAAGATTTAAGAATTCAAAAAAATTAAATTTATTAATCATATTTAATCACACCAGCAGAGTATGCAGCAACAGAAGCTAAATTTAATATATCAGAAGTAGACGACCTTAAAGGAGCGATTTCAATTGGTTGTGCTAAGCCTATTAAAAGAGGGCCAATAACTTTTGCTCCCCCTAATTCTCTCATCATCTTATAGGATATAGCTGCACTGTGTTGACCCGGCATAATTAGTATATTTGCATTACCAACTATTTCTGAGAATGGGTAAAGTTCTTTATATTTACTATTCAAAGCCACATCTGGTTGCATGTCACCATCAAATTTAAAATCTACATCTTTTTTTTTTAATATTTCTACAGCATTTTTTATATGTTTAGTTCGACTTGTTAGTGGTTGTCCAAAAGTTGAGTGAGAAACAAAAGCAACTCTAGGATCAAAACCGAATAATCTCACAACTCTTGCGGAGGATATTGCAATTTCAGCTAATTGTTCAGAGCTAGGGTATTCATGAACGCTTGTATCACCAATAAAAATGGTTTTACCTTTGCTAACAATCATATTAAGACCAAACATTATTTCACCTGGTCTTGATTCTATTACCTGTTTAATTTTTTCTAAAGAAGCTCCAAAACGTCTAGTATTTCCTGTAACTGCTCCATCAGCATCTCCACATGACACCATACACGATGCCCAAATAACCCTGTCATTTCTTACAAGTCTGTCACAATCTCTTTCTAAAAGACCCTGTTCTCTTTGCATTTTTTTAAATAAGTAATTTACATATTTTTCTCTTTTTTTAGAATCTGTTGAATTTATTATTTCAATATCAAAATTTTCATTGTAACCAATTTCTTTGAGCTGTTCTTTTATTTTTTCTTTTTTACCAATTAAAATTGGAATACCTAATTTAGAATTTTTAAATGCAATAGCTGCTTTTAAAGTATTTTCATCTTCGCCATCTGCAAAGACAATTTTTTTTTGATTTTTTTTAATTTGAGAATTAATACCTTGCATGATGGTAACTGAGGGGTCAAGTCTTTGTTTGAGTTGATCTTTATAAAGCTCAAAATCATTTATATTTTTTCTTGCAACCCCAGTGTCCATTGCAGCTTTCGCAACAGCAGCAGGTATTACGCTGATTAATCTGGGATCAAATGTTGATGGTATAATATATTCTTTTCCATAGTGAGGTCTGTCACCACCCATAGCCGCAACTACTTCATCAGGAACATCTTCTTTGGCAAGAGCTGCGATAGCATTTGCTGCAGCCACTTTCATTTCTTCATTTATGGTTTTTGCTCTAACATCTAAAGCACCTCTAAAAATATAAGGGAACCCAATCAAATTATTCACTTGATTAGGATAATCTGATCTGCCTGTAGCAATAATTGCATCATCTCTAACTTCTCGTATTTCTTCTGGTGTAATTTCAGGATCAGGGTTTGCACAAGCAAAAATTATTGGATTTTTTGCCATTTTTTTTACCATATCTTTTGAAAGCGCTCCTTTCGCAGATAGGCCTAAAAAAACGTCTGCACCCTTAATGGCTTCATCTAAAGTTTTATGTTTTGTTTCAACAGCATGAGATGATTTCCATTGATTTAAACCATCTCTACCACGATATATTACACCCGTTCTATCCACCATGATTATATTTTTTTGAGGTACACCACTATTTTTAAATAAGTTTGTACAAGCCATTGCTGATGCTCCTGCACCATTCACAACAACCTTAACTTCTTTGATGGACTTGCCAGATATATCCAGAGCATTAATTAATGCAGCAGTTGTAATTATTGCAGTGCCATGCTGATCATCATGAAAGACTGGAATGTCTAAAATTTCTTTCAATTTTTCTTCAATAACAAAACAGTCTGGGGCCGCTATATCTTCTAAATTTATACCACCAAAACTACATGCAAAGTTTTTAATACTATTAATGATTTCATTTACATCATTAGAATCAATTTCTAAATCAATAGAGTCTATGTCAGCAAATCTTTTGAACAGCACAGCCTTACCCTCCATCACAGGTTTTGAGGCTAAAGCACCTAAATTACCCATTCCAAGAATTGCTGATCCATTACTTATAACAGCTACCAAATTTCCTTTTGACGTGTAGTCATAGGCTGCGTCAGGGTTTTTAGAAATTGCTTTTACAGGTGCTGCAACACCAGGTGAATAGGCCAAAGCTAAATCTCTTTTTGTAGTCATCGGTTTTGAAGAGATTATTTCAATTTTGCCAGGCTTATTATTACTGTGAAACTCTAAAGCTTCTTTATCTGTGTAATGATCGATTTTAGTTTTTTTCATTTATGTTAATTAGATATACAAATGGAGCAAATTTAAGACTAATATGATTTATGAACGTTATTAAGTCAACAGGCACATTTAGTTTTTTTACATTAATCAGCAGATTGTTGGGCTATGTAAGAGATATATTAATAGCAATATTTCTTGGAGCGGGCCCTTTAGCCGATGCTTTCTTTGTGGCATTTAGAATTCCCAATACATTTAGAAGATTATTTTCAGAAGGAACATTTAATGCTGCATTTGTGCCCAGTTACACATCTTTATTAAGCACAAAGAAAAAGTCAGAAAATTTTGCTAATAATATATTTAATTTACTTACCCTAAGTTTGTTTTTTTTGGTACTTATAATTGAAATACTGATGCCATTATTTGTATTTCTGATCGCACCGGGGTTTGATGGTGATTTTCAAAAAATGGAATTGGCTATAACTCTAACAAGAATCACTTTCCCTTTTTTATTGTTTATAAGTCTGGCATCTTTTTTTTCAGCTATTTTAAATTCTCATAATAAATTTGCTATTGCATCTGCTGCACCAATTATTTTAAATATTATTTTAATTGGAGTATTATTTTTTGGAAAAATTTTAAATGATCAATTGGTATATTATTTGTCTTACGCTGTTACAGTATCAGGAATAATACAATTTATATTTTTATATTTTTTTATAAAAAAACATTTTAGACCCAAATTAAAATTTAAAATTAAAATAGATGAAAAAATAAAAAAATTTTTCAAAAAACTATTACCAAGTATTTTTTCTTCTGGCGTTACTCAAATAAATATTTTAGTTGGAACGGTCATCGCATCTTTTCAGGCCAGTGCAGTATCTTACCTATATTATGCGGATAGAATTTATCAAATCAATCTTGCAATAGCTGGAATTGCAATAGGAACAGTTATACTTCCTCAACTTTCTAAATATGTGCAAAATAATAAAAAAGAAAAAATAGACTTAATTCAAAATAAAGCCTTAGAGTTGAGTTTATTTTTAAGTATACCAGCGGCGATAGCCTTATTGATTGCCTCTGAAGAGATTATGTCTTGTTTATTTGGGTATGGATCATTTGATGAAGAAAGTGTTATGAATTCAGCAAAAGCTTTATTTTTTTTTGCAATTGGATTACCTGCTTTTTCTTTAATTAAAGTTTTTTCAACCTTTTGTTTTGCAAGGCACAACACAAAAGTTCCATTTTATATTTCTTTAATTTCAGTTTTATTAAATATTATTATTAGTGTTGTTTTTTTTAAAGAAATTGGTTTTTTAATAATACCTGTGGCTACCACTATATCTTCTTGGTTTAATGCTATTTTTTTATTTATTTTACTAAAAAAAAAAAAATTATTTAGTTTTAATTCAATTTTTATAGATAGGTTTATTAAAATTTTAGTTGCTTCAATATTGATGGGAATATTTTTTGATTATTTAATTGATTTTTTTGATAGCAAACTAATTTATGAAGAAACTTATAAATCTATATATCTTATGGGTACAGTAATATTGGGATTAACATTCTATATTTTAGTGGCAATTTTTATCAAAGCTTTTAAAATTAGCGATATTCATCTAAAGTATTAACTATGGTTAAAAAAATTTTTTCAGGTGTTCAGCCAACCGGAAATCTTCATTTAGGAAATTATTTAGGAGCAATTAAAAATTTTGTTGAATTGCAGAATGATAAAAAGAATGAATGCATTTTTTGTGTTGTAGATCTCCATGCAATAACTGTTAAGCAAAATCCTAAGGAATTAAAAAAAAATATAAGAGAGACAACAGCAACATTTATAGCAAGCGGTATAGACCCAAGTAGTAGTATCATTTTTAATCAATCAATGGTCTCTGCCCATTCAGAGGCTGCATGGATTTTAAGTTGTGTTTCAAAAATAGGCTGGCTTAATAGGATGACTCAATTCAAAGAAAAAGCAGGAAAAGATAAAGAGAAAGCTAGTATTGGTCTTTATTCATATCCGGTATTAATGGCAGCAGATATATTGCTTTATGACGCAACACATGTACCTGTGGGAGATGATCAAAAACAACATCTAGAATTATGTAGAGACATTGCGCAAAAATTTAATAATGATTTTAATGCACTTAATTTTTTAAAAGTTCCAGAACCATTAATCCAAAAAGAATTTTCAAGAATAATGAGTCTTAAAGATGGTAAGAAAAAAATGAGCAAATCAGATTCATCAGAATTAAGTCGAATTAATCTCACAGATGGTAAGGATGAAATATCTAACAAAATAAAAAGAGCAAAAACAGACTCGATGTCTATGCCAGATAATATTAAAAATTTAGTTGATAGAGAGGAGGCAGAAAATTTATTAGGAATTTATTCAAGTCTTAAAAATCAAAACTTAGAAAAATCAATAAATGAGTTTGAGGGGAAAAACTTTTCAGAATTTAAAGTTCAACTATCAGAAGTGTTAATTGAAAAAATTGATCCAATATCAAGAGAAATAAAAAAACTACTAAATGATGAAATGTACCTAGATAAAATTTTATTAGAAGGGTCAATTAAGGCAAATGTAATTGCATCCAAAAAAATTAAAGAAATTAAAGAATTAGTAGGTTTTTAACATAATTTATTAATTAGTTTAAATTTAATAATTAATCCTTATATAATACACATAAATGTTCGTACAAACTGAATTAACTCCTAACCCCAATTCTCTTAAATTTATACCAGGTGAGACTGTGTCTAATAGTGGATCATTTGAAATAACCAACAAAGAAGACACGAATAATGAATTAGCAAGAAATCTTTTGTCAATTAATGGGGTAACAGGAATATTTTTGGGCCTAGACTTTATATCAATAAATAAATCTGCAAATGTAGACTGGGAAGATATTAAACACATAGTTATTTCTTTAATTAATGATTTTTATTCAAGTGGCAAAAAATTTGTAGTTGATAAAAGCCTTGATGAAGAAAACAATTTAGAATTTGGAGAAATAGAAAAACAAATAATAAAAATTTTAGATACAAAAATAAGACCTGCCGTTGCAAAAGATGGGGGTGATATTAAGTTTAAAGAATTTAAAAATGGTGTAGTAAAAGTTGAACTACAAGGTAGTTGTTCTGGCTGTCCAAGCTCAACCATGACCCTTAAACAAGGTGTTCAGAATCTTTTGTGTCACTACTTACCAGAAGTTAAAGAAGTTGTTGCAATATAAAAATGATAAAAAAATATTTTCAAAATAAAAAACAAAATATTATTAAAAAAAATAATAAGAAATTTTACGATTCTTTAAAAAAAAGTTTAGAAGTTATTTCACGTGTATCTTTAAGTAGTTTAATAATAATTTTATTTTTTTTTATGATGCCAATTATTATTGAGTTTACAAATGAAAAAACATTAATTTCAAAGGAATATAAAAATAATTCAAAAACTAGTTTTGATAATGTTTTAGAAAATAAAGAATTACCCAACGAAGATATTGCTGTCAATGAAAAGTATTTATTTGAAGATGTTTTTCAGTATAATGATCTACCCACAGATACTGTTAGGTTAAGTGCATCAACAATTCAGGAATTGTTTAAAGATACCAATTATAATTTACAAGATGTTAGAGAAACAAAATTAGTTAAACCAGTAGAACTATCATTGCTACCTACCGAAATGAAAATGATAGAAAATACAAAAAAAAGAAAAGAACTATTTATTCAAATTATTTTACCATTAATTATTGAAGAAAATAAGAGCATTAGATTAGATAGAAAAAAATTATTTAAAGTTTTGAATAAAAGCAAAAACTCAAAAAAACAAAAAAATTGGCTTGGAAAAAAATTCAAACAATATGGAGTAAATAATAGAGATTTATTTACTTTAAAAATTAGGATGGATGAAATTCCAGTATCTTTAGCAATTGCACAAGCAGCAAAAGAAACGGGTTGGGGAACTTCTAGATTTGCTTTAGAGGGTAATGCATTATTCGGACAGTGGACGTGGTCAGGTGAGGGTATAAAGCCTGCTAATGCAGAAGATGATAGTACTCATAAGATAATGAAATTTAAAGTTTTACAGGCGTCTGTAAAAGCTTATCATCGGAATCTTAACACTCACTCATCTTATAAAAATTTTAGGAGCAATAGAGCGCAGTTTAGAGATGATAAGAAGCCACTGGACAGCATAGCACTCTCCAAGCATTTAGATAAATATGCCGAAACAGGAAAAGAATATGTAAGGATTTTACAACAAATTATAAGACAAAATCAACTAACCGATTTTGATGATGCTAAGTTACTTCCATCTAGTATTAATTTAGAAAGTCTAATTTAATCTTGTTGTATAGAAAATTGTATACCAAACCATCTCCAAGCTCCATCATCATTTAATGAACAATTAACTCTACCTCTTCTAAAATTAAATTTTTTTCTAAATTTAATACTTAATTTCTTTTCATAGATGTGAATATCTGATTTTTTCCATTCATCACCCTCATCAGAGAAACAATTAATATTATTTATATTCTTTTGGTTTTCAAAAAATTCAACAGAAAATTTAGGAGGGTTTTCATGGGAAGTTATATATTTATTTTGAGGCATAAGGTTTTTATATTGTAGTGGTTGTAAATTAATTAAAAATTTAAATCTTTTTAAATCTCCATATTTTTTATTGATGGGAAATCTTGGTAATTCATATTGATTTTTATTTATGTCAATTACACCCGAGTGTTGACCAAAAGAAAATTTAAAATTTTTTGAGATATATTTTTTTATATATTCGCTATATTCACCAAAGGGATACGAAAAAAATATAGGATTATACCCAAGGTTTTTAATAAAGCTTTTTTTTGCTTTATTTAAATCTTTTATCAAATCTTTTTTTTTATAATCCACTAAATATCCATGAGAATGAGAATGATTGCCAATATATGTAATAGGTTCTTTTTCTATTTCTTTTATTTGATCCCAATTCATATATCCATTTTGACCAATATACTCAGTAGAAACAAAAAGAATAAAGGGAATTTTGTTATCTTTTAGATAGGGCCATGCAACCTCATAAAATGAAGAAAAGGCATCATCTATAGTTAAGAGAATTTTTTTCTCTTTTTTTGGCGTATGAAAATTTTTTTCAAGGTCACCGGGGTCATAAAAGTTATAATTTAGATTTTTGATAATTTTAATTTGTTGCTTAAAAACACTCATTTGAATATTGGTTGAAGGATATTTTTCTTCATCAAACCTATGGTACATTAACGAAAGTATACCTTCATCCTCATAATAATATTTGATATTACTTTTATCTGCCTTAGAATTGGAAATAAGTATTATTATTATAATGAACAATTTAATTGTCGACGCTACAAAAGATAAAATTTTTTTAACACACATTGTTGATAAAAATATTTATACTTGTAGTCATGAAAATAGTAAAATTAATTTTGAAAGATTAATTATATTAATAAACGATTTTTTAAAAGAAAATAAGAGCCCATTAGATAAAATAACAGCTATTTATGTAAATAGGGGTCCTGGGAGTTTTGCTGGTATAAGAAACTCACTTTCAATTACCAAAGCCTTATTTTTGACGAAAAAAATAGACTATTATTGTTTCAGTTTCTTGGATTTTGGCAAAATAGACAAAATTAAATACGAAGATGTCCCCTATCTATGCGATAAATTTAAAGTTAAAAAGAATTTGATTAATCCTATTTATTTAAGTTAAAATTGAATATGACAGAAAATATTGAGCAAAAATGCTTATCGAAAGGCGTTAAGCTGACTGATCAAAGAAAGATTATAGCTGCGGTTATGTCTAAATCAAATGATCACCCCGATGTAGACGAGCTTTATAATAGAGTGTCAAAGATTGACTCTAAAATTAGCATCGCAACTGTTTATAGAACTGTAAAATTATTTGAAGAATCTGGAATTTTAGCAAAACATGAGTTTAAAGGAGGTAAGGCAAGATACGAAGAACTAAACGAAGGTCATCATGATCATTTAATAGATATAAAATCTGGAGAAATAATAGAATTTGTTGATGAGGAAATTGAAAAATTACAAAAAAAAGTTGCTGACAAATATGGTTATCGGTTAGTAGATCACAAATTAGAATTATACGGTGTTAAGAAAAAGCCTTAACTTAATGTTAAAAAAAATATTTATCAAAACATTTGGGTGTCAAATGAACGAATACGATTCAAATCGTATTTATGATTCTGTCAAAAAAATTGGATATGAAAAAACAGGTAATTATGAAGATGCTCATTGTTATCTTTTAAATACATGTCACATAAGAGATAAAGCCAAAGAAAAAGTTTATCATGAAATAGGTAGAGTAAAAAAAATTTTTAGATCAAAAAAAAAACCAATAATCATTGTGGCGGGGTGTGTTGCACAAGCAGAAAATCAAGAAATGCTAAAAAGAGAGCCATATATTGATATAGTAATAGGTCCCCAAGCATATCACAAAATTAATGATACTATTTTAAATTATTCCAAGAACAAAAAAAAAGAAGAAGAAACGGAATTTGATACTGTTGCAAAGTTTAATTATTTAAGCAAAATTAAAAATAAAGATAGCAAAGTGTCATCTTTTCTAACAATACAAGAGGGGTGTGATAAATTTTGTCATTTTTGTGTTGTTCCATATACAAGAGGACCAGAATACTCTAGGCCATTTAGTCAAATAATTAATGAAGTAAAAGATTTAATTAAAAATGGAACAAAAGAAATTATTCTTTTAGGACAAAATGTTAACGCCTATAGTTATAAGCTTGATTTAAAAGAATATAAACTATCTGATTTAATATTAGAAATAGAAAAATTTCCTGAGTTAGTGAGGATTAGATATACCACATCACACCCAAAAGATATGAGTGAAGATTTAATAAATGTTTATAAAAAAAGTAAAAAATTAATGCCACTTGTTCATTTACCAGTACAAAGTGGGTCAAATAAAATTTTACAGTTAATGAACAGAAAACACTCTATTGAGGAATATTTAAAAATTTATCAAAAATTAAAAGATATTAATCCGAATATAGAATTCTCAAGTGATTTTATAATTGGCTATCCTCAAGAAGAAGAAGAAGATTTTAAAGATACATTAAAATTGATTAAAAATATAAAATTTGTAAATTCTTATTCATTTATTTTTAGTCCCAGGCCAGGAACTGTAGCCGCTGGTTTAGATCCGGTCGAAAAAAATAAATCTAAAGAAAGATTAGAAATAATTCAGAAACAGTTATTTGAATATCAAATTAATAAAAATAAATCCTTTGAAAAAAAGACTGTAAATGTTTTAGTTGAGAATCAAATGAAGGATAAAATAAAGTTATTTGGTAGAACCGAACATATGACATCAGTAATATTTGATGGTAATATAGAAAATGTTGGAAAAATCGTACAAGTAGAAGTCATTAGCAGCAGTCAAACTAGTTTATTTGGAAAAATAAAAGAAAATTATAATAAAAAAGTGGCTTAAAAATTGAGAAATATTCAATCAAAAAAACTTAATCCTATCTTAAAATTTGTTTATTCTGACAACAATTCATTAAGTGTAATTTTTCATGACAATGATTTATTACTAGGAGTTGTTGGGGAATTTAATAAAAATTTAAAAGAATTAGAAAAAATAATAAATATTAGTTTATATTCTAGAGGAAATTCTATTTTAATAAAATCAAGTCCAGAAAAAAATGAAACTGCTAAAAATGCAATTCAATTTTTAGCTAATCAATTTATTAATAATGGTAGTATTGAAAAAAAAGATATAATCTCTTCTGTAGATAAATTTATGATTGAAGAAAAAGTAAAAAATAAAAATCAAAATATTTCTGATATTATTAAAACTCCAAAAAAATCTGTCATACCAAGGTCTGAAAAACAAAAAGAATATGTAAGAGCATTAAGACAAAGTGATATTATAATTTCAGCTGGGCCGGCTGGTACTGGGAAAACATTTTTGGCAGTCGCCGTAGGTCTTACTATGCTGTTAGATAAAAAGATAGAGAGAATTATTTTATCAAGGCCAGCAGTTGAAGCAGGTGAAAGATTAGGATTTTTACCAGGCGACATGAAAGAAAAAGTTGATCCATATTTAAGACCTTTGTATGATTCACTATACGACCTTTTTGATTTTGAAAAAATTCAAAGAATGATAGAAATCGGAGATATAGAAATTGCTCCCTTAGCTTTCATGAGAGGTAGGACGTTAAAAAATTCTTTTGCCATTCTAGATGAAGCACAAAATGCAACTGATACTCAAATAAAGATGTTTTTAACTCGTATTGGTGAAAATTCAAAAATAGTAATTAATGGTGACCCATCACAAATTGACTTGGTCAACAAAAGCACGTCTGGATTAAATAAGGCAAAAAAATTATTGGGACACTTAAGTGAAATTTCTACCATTGATTTTGATCATGCTGATGTAGTGAGACACCCTTTAGTTTCTAAGATAGTAAAAGCTTATTCAGATAAAGATAATGATTAGCATTGATATTATCTCAGATAATAATCACTGGAATAAAAAAATAAAAGAAAAAAAATTTTTTTTTAATAAGATAATAAACCTTTTTCCAAAAAAATATAAATTTAATAAAAAAAAAGTAAGTTTAACAGTGCTATTATCCAATAATAGAAATATTAAAAAATTAAATAAAAAGTTTAGAAACAAAAATAAAGCGACGGATATTTTATCTTTTCCATCAGAAGAAAAAGTTAATCTACAAAAAAATTCTTATTTAGGAGACATAATTATTAGTTATGAATTTATGAATAAAACAAAAAGATTAACCAATTTAGAATTTAAAAAAAAAGTAGCAAAAATTTTTATACATGGCTTTCTTCATCTTTTAGGATATGATCATATTAAGTTAAAAGATTTTAAAAAAATGATTAAGGAAGAGGAAAAGATTTATAAACCAGTTAATATAAAAATCTCAAATTTTGCTTAAAAAAAATATTTTAAAGTCTGTTTATCTTATATTTCTAGGAGCAGTTAGTGCACTTAGTTTGCCACCCTATAATTTTTTTATAATAAATTTTATAACATTTTCTTTATTTTTTATTTTTATTTTTAATCAAAAAAGAAAATTTTCTAAAAATAGATCCTTTTTTAGATATGGTTGGTTTTTTGGTTTTGGATATTTTTTAAGTGGGCTATATTGGATATCAATTGCACTAACTTTTGATCAAACTTTCAAATTTTTAATACCTATAGCAACAATTCTGTTGCCGGCCTTTCTTGGTATATTTTATGGTTTTATTACATATTTATTTTCAATTTTTTATTCAAAAAAAGTTGTTGTTTCATTTTTAATATTTTCAATTTTATTTGGAACAATTGAATTAGTTAGGGGTCATATTTTTACGGGTTTTCCATGGAATTTAATAGCATTTAGTTTTGTTGAAAATATATATTTTATACAAATATTATCAATAATTGGGACATACTCTTTTAATCTAATTTGTATTTCTTTATTTACTTTGCCTGCTGTATTTATTTTAAATAAATCTAGAAAAGAAATTTTAGCATGTGCTTTATTTATCATTATCGCAGTAAGTTTTCTAATTTTTGGAAAAGTAAAAAATGATCAATTTGCAGTATTAAAAGAAACTAAGCATGATTATATAATCAGAGCAGTTTCCCCAAATATTAGTTTAGATCGATTCTATTCAAATCAAAATGAGCTAAAAATTATTAATGAACTAATAATTTTAACAAACCCACAAAAAAAGGTACCTACTATTTTTTTATGGCCAGAAGGAATTATTCCAGACAGCTATTTAAATGATATGACGACTTATAAAAACCTGTTTTCAGAAAATTTTAGTAAAGATCATATAATAATTATGGGTTTAAAAAATCTTGAAATTAGAGATAATAAAAATTTATATTTTAATTCGTTAGCTGTATTTGATAACCAACTAAATTTAATTAATTCATATAATAAAGTAAATTTAGTTCCTTTTGGAGAGTTTATTCCATTCAAAAATATTTTAGGTTTTATGGGCTTTAGAACTATTATTAGTGAATATAAATCCTTCTCTAGTGGATTGAACAGGGAATCTTTAATTATTAAAAATGATAAATTTAATTTAAGTTTATTACCTTTAATATGTTATGAAATAATTTATTCAGGTAAATTATTTAAGAATCAAAAATTTGATTATATTATTAACATCTCAGAAGATGGTTGGTTTGGGAAATCTATAGGACCAAAACAACATCTAGCACATAGTATTTTTAGATCTATTGAAAATGGAAAATATATAATTAGATCAACAAACAATGGAATTTCAGCAATTATCAATCCAATGGGAGTTATTGAAAGACAAGTTAAATTTGGTGACACCGGCTATATTGACTTTATTGATAGTAAAACAGTAAAAACAACACTATTTTCGAAATACGGTAATATAATTTTTTTATTTTTAATTTTATTATATATTTTTTTAATTTTTTCATTTAATAAAATTAAATATGAGTAATTTAAAAAATTTTCTTTTTACTAGTGAATCAGTATCTGAAGGACATCCAGATAAAGTATCAGACCGCATTTCAGATATGGTAGTTGACAGTTATATTTCAGGAGACCCCTTTTCCAGGGTAGCTTGTGAAACATTAACAACAACAAACAAAGTAGTACTTGCTGGAGAGGTGAGAGGTCCAGAAATTAAAAAAGAAGAACTAATTCAAAAAGTTAGAGATTGTATTAAAGATATTGGTTATGACCAAGAGGGATTTACCTGGAAAGAAGCAACAAAAATTGAAAGTCATCTTCATTCACAATCTACTGATATAGCCATGGGGGTGGACTCTTCTGGAAACAAAGATGAAGGAGCGGGTGATCAAGGAATTATGTTTGGTTATGCTTGTAATGAGACAGAAGAATTAATGCCAGCACCAATTCATTATTCACATAAAATTTTAAGACTAATGGCTGAAGATAGAAAATCAGGTAAATTAAAAAATATTGAGCCAGATTCAAAGAGTCAGGTTACATTTGAATATGTTGATGGAAAACCAAAAAAAGTTAAGTCAGTTGTAATATCATCTCAACACTCAGCAGATGTGGATCAAGCTAAAGTTAGAGATTTATTGAGACCCTATATGTTGAAATCAATTCCAGAAAAATTTTTAAAAGATTTTAACGAAGATGAGCTTTATATAAATCCTACTGGAAATTTTGTAATAGGTGGACCTGATGGAGATTGTGGTCTAACAGGAAGAAAAATTATTGTTGATACTTATGGTGGAGCTGCACCCCACGGTGGTGGAGCTTTTTCAGGAAAAGATCCAACAAAGGTAGATAGATCAGCGGCCTACGTAGCAAGATATATTGCAAAAAATGTCGTTGCTTCGAATATAGCGGATAAATGCTTGATTCAATTAGCTTATGCAATAGGAGTATCTAAACCCCTATCTATTTATGTTGATTTATTTGATAACGATTTAGATAAAAATAAATTTATTTTAGAAAAAATATCACAAAATTTTGACTTAAGTCCTAAAGGAATAAGAGAAATGCTGGGTTTAAATAAACCAATTTATGAAAAAACAGCAGCATATGGTCACTTTGGAAGAATACCAGAAGACAATGGTTCATTTTCTTGGGAAAAAACTGATAAAAAAAGTGTTTTTTCACAATAGTTACTGTTGTATTAAAAAAAAATCTTTATATATTGCCTTTACATTATTGAAATTACAAAATGGGCCTGAGCCCATTTTTTTTTGGAACTAATAAAAATATGTTAAATAAAAGAGCTGATAAATTAGAACTACTTAGAATAGCTGAAGCAGTAGCTTTAGAAAAATCTATTGATAAAGAGTTAATCATAGATTCCATGGAAACTGGAATTGCAAAAGCTGCAAAATCAAAATTTGGGCAAGATAATGAAATTAAAGTTTTAATTAATAGAGACAGTGGAGATATTGGAATCTTTAGAAAATTAATAATTGCAGAGAATCCCGAGAATACTAATATAGAAATAACATTAGAAGATGCAACGATTCTAGACGAATTAAACAAAGAAAAGAAAATTGGAGATGAGGTTTTACAGCCACTTCCCTCTTTTGATTTTGGGAGAATTGCAGCTCAAACAGCAAAACAAGTTATTAGTTTTAATGTAAGAGAAGCTGAACGAGAAAGACAATATAATGATTTTATAGAGAAAAAAGATACAATTCTAAGTGGTATTGTTAAACGTTTAGAATTTGGAAATGTAATTATTGATTTAGGAAGAACAGAGGCAATTATTCAAAAAAATGAAATGATCCCTAGAGAAAATATTAAAGCAGGTGATAGAATTAAAGCCTATTGCTATGATGTAAGAAGAGAAGCAAGAGGACAACAAATATTTTTATCAAGAGCTCACACAAAATTTATGGAACAATTATTTGTACAAGAGGTTCCAGAAATTTATGAAGGATTAATTGAAATTAAATCATCGGCAAGAGACCCAGGTAGTAGAGCAAAAATTTGTGTTAAAGCAGTTGATACTTCTTTAGATCCTGTAGGAGCTTGTGTTGGCATGAGAGGTTCTAGAGTTCAAGCTGTAGTTAATGAACTTCAAGGGGAAAAAATTGATATTGTTAATTGGTCTGAAGATCCAGCAATAGTTGTTTCAAATGCATTGTCACCAGCAGAAGTTCAGAGAGTTAATGTAGATAGTACAGCAAAAAAATTAGATGTAATTTTAACTGAAGAAAATTTAAGTAAAGCAATTGGTCGAAGAGGTCAAAATGTTAGATTGGCTACAAAGCTTTTAAATTATGAGATTAATATAATGACTGATCAAGAAGACTCTGAAAGAAGACAATTAGAGTTTAAAGAAAAAACAGAAAATTTTGTTAAAAATTTAGAATTAGATGAAACTTTAGGACAATTACTTGTTGCTGAAGGTTTTTCTTCAATAGGCGATATTAAAGATAGCAATCCTGAAAATTTAATGAAAATTGAAGGAATAGAAGAAGATACTGCTAAAGCTTTAATAGAAAGGGCAAAAGAGTTTCATCAAAAAGATCAAAAAGATATTACAAAAAGAATTAAAGATTTAGGTCTCGAAGATGATCTTATAAATCACAAAGGATTAACACCTGGGATGTTAGTAACGCTTGGTGAACAGAAAATTTTAAATTTATCTGATTTTGCTGATCTAGCGTCTGATGAATTAACGGGTGATTACGATATTGTAAAAGGTGAAAGAATTAAAATTCAAGGATACCTTGAAGATTTTGCATTATCTAAAACAGAAGCAGATGAGCTAATTATGTCTGCAAGAAATATAATTTACAAAGATTGAGTAATGAAATATGGAAAACAAAAAAACAAAATTAACGCTTTCTGGTATAGCTAAGAAATCTATAGAAAATATTGAGTTAGCTAAAACTCAAAGCAAAAACTCAGTTGTAATTAAAAAAAAACCAAGCAAGTTTGCTCCAAAGGGTAATTTTAGTAGACCTGCTAGTGTAAGGTCAAAATCTGTAGCAAGCCCTTCAGGAAGTTTTGCTCCAAGAACCACTTCAGCTCCCAAACCATCTTCACCAATTACAAATGATTATGAAAGACGTAAATTGGCTGAACAAAGAGCAACTAGAAGACTAAAAGGTGAATCTGGAGATAAAGGAAAATCAGGAACCAAAAAAAGAGAATTAAAATTAACAGTTTCAAGAGCTCTCAGTGATGAGATTGAAGCAAGATCAAGAAGTATGGCCTCGCTTAAGAGAGCTAAACAAAAAGAAAACAGAGAACTTACTAAAGAAGAAGTTCAAGAAAATTTAAAACCAATAAAAAGAGATGTAAATATTCCTGAAGCAATTACGGTTAGAGAATTATCAAATAGAATGGCAGAACAATCTGGCAATGTTATAAAACATTTATTGGGAATGGGGGTAACGGTTACTATTAATCAAACGCTAGCAGCAGACACTGCTGAGTATTTGGTAAAAGAATTTGGTCATAACCCCATAAGAGAAACAAAAGCAGAAGAAATTATACAAAAAATAAAAGAGTCCAGATCTGCAAATTTAAAAAATAGACCTCCAATAGTAACTGTAATGGGTCACGTGGATCATGGTAAAACATCAGTATTAGATGTTTTAAGAAGTGCGAATGTTGTATCAGGCGAATTTGGTGGAATAACTCAACATATTGGTGCTTATCAAATTGAACATGAATCTAAAAAGATAACATTCATAGATACACCAGGTCACGCGGCATTTACTGAAATGAGAGCGAGAGGCTCGAAACTAACAGATGTTGTGGTATTGGTTGTTGCAGCAGATGATGGTGTTAAGCCTCAAACAATAGAATCTATTAAACATGCTAAAGCAGCAAAGGTCCCAATTGTTGTGGCAATTAACAAGTGTGATTTGCCTGACGCAGACCCACAAAAAATTAAAAATCAACTTTTAGAGTATGAACTTATTGCAGAAGATTTATCAGGGGACACTTTAATGGTTGAAATTTCTGCAAAAACAAAAAAAAATCTAGATAAATTAGTAGAGTCAATTGTATTACAAGCTGAAATTTTAGATTTAAAAACTGATTTTGAATCTAAAGCGACAGGTATTGTCTTAGAATCAAAAATTGATGTAGGTAGAGGAGCTGTAGCTACTGTTGTAGTAACCTCAGGAACAATAAAAAAAGGTGATTTCTTTGTTAGTGGATTAAAATGGGGAAAAGTTCGAGCTTTAATCAATGACAAAGGAATAAATATTAATGAAGCACCACCATCATCGCCTGTAGAAATTTTAGGGATAAATGGAGCAGCAAAATCTGGAGATGATTTCATTGTTTTAGATTCAGAAAAAGAAGCAAAAACGTTAAGTGAAAATAGAGCTGAAGAAATTAAAGATGGAGGAAACCCTTTAACTTTTGCAACACAAGATTCTGCTTTCGCAGATAAATCTGCAGAGGAATTGAATATTATTATAAAATCAGATGTACACGGTTCATCTGAGGCAATTAAAAGTGCTATCAATCAAATTACCCACGATGAAGTTAAACCTAAAATTATTTTATCTGATATTGGGATGGTTACAGAAACTGATGTAACATTAGCAAAAGCATCTAATGCTGTGTTAATTGCATTTAATGTTAAACCAAGTAAAGAAGCAAAAAAATTGGCAGAAAATGAAAAAATTAAGATTTCTTCATATAATATTATTTATGAAGTTTTAGATTATATAAGACAAAAAATGTCAGGGCTTCTTGCTCCCGATGTTCAAGAAACAATTTCAGGAACGGCTCAAATTTTAGAAATCTTCAAAGTTTCAGGAACAGGAAAAGTTGCTGGATCAAAAGTAGTTGAGGGAGAAATAGTAAGTGGATCTGAAGCTAGACTGATCAGAGATGGTGCAATTATATATACTGGTAAAATTAGTACAATTTTTAGAGAAAAAAACCAGGCGAAGCAAGTTAGCAATGGACAGGAATGTGGAATAACACTTAAAGACTTTATTGATTTTCAAAAAGACGATACAATTGAGGCTTTTAGCTCAACTTCTACCAATAGGACAGTATAAATATGGTTGATAAAACAGGAAAACCAGTCTCACAGAGGCAATTACGAGTTGGAGAGATGATTAAGCAATCTTTAGGTATGATTTTTGCAAGAAATGAAGCTAAGGTGCCGAATTTAGAAACTAATACTATTACAGTTACAGAAGTAAAAATGAGTCAAGATCTTAAAATTGCAAAAGCGTATGTATTGCCTCTAGGAGGAAAAGATACGGAAAAAGTTATTAAAAAATTAAAAGAATATTCTTTTTTAATTAGAAAGGTTTTATCTCAAAAAGTAATTATGAAATATATGCCAAAGATACTTTTTGCTAAAGACGACTCTTTTGAATACGCAGAAAAAATAGAAAACTTAATAAAACAAACAAACAAATAGGAAAATAAATAGTATGACGAATAAAGCAGAAGAATTAAAGATGCATGAGAAAGACACAGGGTC
>Ga0307986_10000395_pt1 | contig 32609 bp, 35 predicted proteins | sample EllFjometageno82_FD_203170 | JGI IMG/M metagenome (GOLD analysis project Ga0307986, IMG submission 203170) | Marine microbial communities from Ellis Fjord, Antarctic Ocean - #82 | ecosystem: Environmental > Aquatic > Marine > Unclassified | place: Southern Ocean | collected 2014-10-09 | reverse complement strand
GTAAATTAAATATAGACAGTAATTACCAAACTTTCGAAGTACATTCTGGTGTAACAAAAACTAATTACAAACTTATTCCAAATGTTGGATTAACTGGAAGTTTTTCTATCACTCCGAGTTATGACGAGAGCAAATATTATTCATGGAGAAATAGAAAAGCGGGAAATGTGTCTGTATTTTTTTCTGATAAATATAATATTATAAATAATGATAATAATAATTTTAATCTAGGTTGGTTGTTAGATTTTAGAAATTCGGTAGGAGACAAATCTCAAGTTTATTCAATTAATGGCACGAGCGCTACGTACAAACAAGATAATGCTCTTACAAGAGAGATTTCATTAGTTACTAATTTAGGATACGAAAAAAAGATTACAGATAACGGAAAATTTACTGCTGGTATTTCTGCAAAAAATACCAATCAGGATGTTAAAAGCTTAAGTGGAAATTTAGGATTTAAACTAAAATTTTAATTAAGATCGGTCGTCTTATGGTCGTCGCTAGACCAATTATTTTAAAGTCTTAAAAACAAATTGATAGCTAATCAATGATTCTAAACCGCTAATTTGAAGGCGCACGCTTGGAAAGCGTGTATACGAGCAATCGTATCAAGGGTTCGAATCCCTTTCTCTCCGCCATTGAATTGTGCACATATACACTTATTACGAGTTAAATTTATTTCAACGAATCAAGTAATAATGATGATGAGGTGGTGGAGGGAGACTGAAACCACCTTAAGCCAAATCAAACTCTCTTTACAGAAATCACATCTAATTTAGCAGTTTTTTTAATTAATTTGATTGTTTTTTGAGTATCCATAATTAACGTTTTTTTTCTTGGACCATATGCATGAATAAGTTTTTTTTTTGATAACGCTAAAGCGACATGGCCTTTCCAATAAATAATATCATTTTTTTTAATATTTCTTATATTAATATTTTTTTTGAAGAAACCAGCCTGTTGATCAGTATCTCTTGGACAAAATTTATTATTAAAATTTAAACAAACCTGAATTAAAGCGGAACAGTCAATACCATTAAAAGTTTTACCGCCCCACTTGTATTTTATACCTTTAAATAATTTAATATCTCTAAAAATATTTTTATCCTTATACTTGATAGGTTTTATATTTTTGATTTCGATCCATTTATTCTGAAATTTAGCAAATTTTGCAATTTTTTTTTCAACTTTAATTTTAGATGTATATGCTAGCTTTCCTATTTTTTTTTTAAGATTTGAATTTTTATAAATATTTGCAGATATAACAGAAACTTTATGTGTTGGCTTCAAATAAGAAATAAATTTTTTATTTTTAACATAACCTATATAGCCATCCTCTTTTATTCTTATTTTTATCCATTTTGAATATTTATTAATTATTGTAAAACTTTCTCCATAAATCATTTGAGTAACTACTTCTGATTTAGAGGAATTTTTTTTGTAAAGGTTAACTAAAAGATAATTATTTGTATGAAAGCTATTCATTTAAATTAAGTCTTTTTCTAATTAAAAATAAACAAACTAAAGATGGAATAACCATTAGTGCTGTAATAATGAAAAATATTATCCAATTTCCATTAAGCCAGTCAACCATCATACCTGAAGATGAGGCAAAAAGAGTTCTTCCAGCCGTACCAATAGAAGCAAGTAAAGCATATTGAGTTGCCGTATAATTTCTATCAACTAAAGCTGAGATAAAACCTACAAAAGCAACTGTAGCAAACGCAGCAGCCAAATCATCTATTAATACAGTGAAAGCAAATAAAATTTCAGAATCACCAACCCAAGCTAAGACAGAAAACATTACATTTGTTAAAGCCATCAAGATACCAGACACAAACATTGCTTTAATAAGGCCCATTCGCACTGCAAACAAACCACCCAATAAAGTAAACATAACGGTAGTCAGCCAACCAATCCCTTTCGAATACAATGCGATATCTGTTTTAGAAAAACCAATTTCTTTATAAAATACTAGCGACATTCTTCCAAGAAAGGCTTCTCCAATTTTAAATAAAAAAACAAAACCAAGTATTGCAAACGCAACGCTAAGAGTATTTTTTTTGAAAAAACTAAGCAGCGGATTAAGTACAGTGCCGTAAAACCAGGCAAATATTTTTACAAAATTATTAGAATTTCCAATTTTATTTATTAATTCTTTGTCAGCTATATGTTGCAGTTTAACTTTATCTGCAGAGCTTCTTTCGGGGATGAATAATAGACCTATACTACAAAGTACAATGATTGCTGAAAGGATTAAAAAAGATAATTGCCAATAATTTTCTATTCCTTGTTTTTGAAGAATATCGGCACTTATTAAAGATACTAAGCCTCCAATCTTATACCCTGTCCACCAACCTACAACTGAAATAGCTGCTCCAGCAGATAACATGTCTTTTTCAGCTTCTCCTATTTGCTCAATTCTTAAAGCATCAATAGTTATATCTTGTGTCGCAGAAGATATCGCTATTCCTAACCCTACCGCAATCACTAGCCATAAATTTTTATCAGGATCTAAAAAACTCCAAATTAATAAAGAAATAAAGATAATAATTTGCATAAAAATTATCCAAGACTTTCTATGACCAATTTTTTTAGATAAAAAAGGTAAATGTAATCTATCGATTAAGGGAGCCCATAAAAAATTAATAGCGTACACACCAAAAATTAAACCTGCCCACCCAATTGTTGTTCTGCTTAGATCATTTTCTTTTAGCCATAAGCTTAAAGCGCTACCTATTAACACCCAAGGAAAACCACTCATTATACCAAGTAGTAAAATTCTCAACATTCTTCTATCTAAATAAGGGTTAAAAAATTTTTTTATTTTCATTTAATTTAGTTTCTCCAAAAAGAAGGAAAGAATAATATTAAAACTGCAAACAATTCTAATCTACCAAGTAACATACCAAATGAAAGTATCCATTTAGAAATCTCAGGTATAGATTTAAAATTTCCATTTGGCCCAATCATTTCTCCAAGTCCAGGACCAACATTTGATATTGACGTTGCGGCTCCAGAAATAGCAGACAGGAAATCAAGACCTGTAATAGAAAGCAACATAGCAGTTAAAATAAATGCAAACAAATAAGCAAAAACAAAAATAATCACTGAATTCATATAATTGTCAGTAATTTTTTGATTATTGTATTTTAAAATAAAAACATTGTTAGGGTAAATTATTTTTTTTACTTGATTATTTAAAAATAAAAAAAGTAATTGAAATCTAAATATTTTTATTCCACAGGCTGTTGACCCCGCACAACCTCCAATAAACATTAAGAAAAGAAAAAAGATTAAAGGAAATTTACCCCATAGACTAAAGTCATTTGTTACATATCCGGTACCAGATAAAATTGAAACAACATTAAACGAAGCTATTCTAATTTTTTCAATTATTAAAATACTATTGTTATTAAAAAATAAATAAATAAACATAATTAGGGTAGACAAAAGGAAAAGATAAATTAACCCTTTAATTTGAATATCTTGAAAAAAAATTTTTCTATTCCCTTTAATAAATTTTAAATAAGTTATAAAAGGTATGCTACCCAAAATAATAAATATTGTAGCAATTATTTCTATATTTGAGTTGTTAAAATAACCAATCGAATCGTTATGCGTTGAGAAACCACCAGTAGCAATAGTAGTCATTGCATGGGCAATACTATCAAATAAATTCATACCTAAAATTTTATAAAAAAAAGCACAACAAAAAGTTAAGACTAAATATGTTGTAATTATAATAAATGCTATCTGTGAGGTCCTTGGCAAAATTTTCTCTGGCTTATCTGAACTTTCTATTTTAAACAATTGCATACCCCCAACTTTTAAAAGAGGAAGTACAGTGATTGCCATTACAATTATTCCTACACCACCAAGCCATTGCATGATAGCGCGCCACATCAAAATACTTTTTGGAGATGAATCTAAGTTTGCAACAACAGTAGAACCTGTCGTTGTTATTCCAGACATGCTTTCAAAAAATGAATCACTTATCGAAAAATCAATATCAGAAAGAATGAATGGCAAAGCACCAAAGCCTGCGATTGAGATCCACGCAAAAGTAGAAAATAAGAATGTCTGTTTGAGGTTCAATCGATATTCCTCCTGAAGGTTTGCGAGAACAAATAGCGCACCTATTAAAATGGTAATGAACGAGGACGACAAAAAACTATGACTACTTTCTTCATAGAGTATTTGTACCCAATAAGGCAATAACATGAACAACCCTAGAATAATTAATAAATTTCCAATTATAAAAAAAACTGTTTTATTTGAAGTCATAATAAAAAATAGATTATTTAAATACCTGTAAAATTCAACTTATTATCTTGTAATTATATCTGTATTTTATCTATAAAATTTAATAAACCACTATTATGCTTGACGTTAATTTAATACAATCAACCTCTTCTTGGCCTTTTGTTGAAATCAGAAAACTTTTAAAAGAGAGAAAAGAGTTAATTAAATCTAAAAATAAAATTGTTTTTCAAACAGGGTACGGTCCTAGCGGTTTACCTCATATTGGCACTTTTGGAGAAATAGCGAGAACTACCATGATGATTAACGCACTTAATCATATTCAAAAAATTGATACTGATCTCATAACATTCTCTGATGATATGGATGGCTTAAGAAAAGTACCAGACAACATACCCAACAGTAAAATTCTTACAGAAAATCTTGGAAAACCTTTAACAAGCATCCCGGATCCATTTAATAAATTTGATAGTTTTGGAAAGCATAACAACGAAATGCTCAAAGACTTTTTAAACAAATTTAATTTTAAATTTAATTTTAAAAGTTCCACTGAAAATTATAAAGGTGGAAAATTTAATGAATCATTAGTGCGTGTATTAGAAAAATATGATGAAATAATGGAAATCATTTTACCAACACTCAGAAGTGAAAGAAAAAAAACATATTGTCCATTTTTACCAATATGCCCAACAACCGGAAAAGTTTTAGAAATTCCATTACTAGAAATGAATAAAAAAAAAGGCATCGTTGTTTTTGATAACAACGGAAAAAAACTAGAAACAGAAATAAAAAATGGCAATTGTAAACTACAATGGAAAGTTGACTGGGCTATGCGTTGGTTTACGTTTGATGTTGACTTTGAAATGTACGGAAAAGACTTAACAGAAAGTGCTATTCTATCAAGTAAGATTTGTAGAACTCTTGGAAAAAAACCACCGAACGGATTTGCCTATGAATTATTTCTAGACGAAAAAGGTGAAAAAATATCAAAATCAAAAGGTAACGGTATTTCGATAGAGCAGTGGCTACGATATGCTTCTCCTGAAAGTTTGTCTCTTTATATGTATCAAAATCCTACACGTGCAAAAAAACTTTATACTGATGTTGTGCCAAAAGCAGTCGATGAATATCTTTCATTAATTGAAGCATTCCCCAAACAAAGTCCTAAAGAACAGTTATTAAATCCCGTATGGCATGTTCATAGTGGAAACCCTCCAAAAGAAAAAATAGTTATGACTTTTTCTATGCTTTTAAATTTAGTTGGTTCTAGCAACGCAGAAAACAAAGAAATTTTATGGAAGTTTATACAAAGATTTCACCAGGATATTAAGCCAGAAAATTACCCAGTTCTTGATAAACTAACTAAGTATGCAATTAACTATTTCAAAGATAAAGTTGAACCAAACAAAAAATATAAGACACCTAACGAAATAGAAAAAAATGCTCTTTTAAATTTAGTAAAAAAATTAGAGCTTGTCACACAAGACTCAAACCCAGAAGACATACAAACAGTTGTGTATTCAACAGGAAAAGAAAATGGTTATGAAAAAAAACTTAGAGAATGGTTCATATTAATCTATGAAGTTCTTTTTGGTAGTGTGGACGGACCAAGGATGGGTTTTTTTATTAGTTTTTTCGGCGTTAGTGAAACAATTAAATTAATTAAGCAAAAAATAAAAAAAGATTAAATGTTTAAATTCTTAAGACCTTACATTTTTACTTTGGACCCAGAAGCTGCCCATGATTTAGCAATTAAATCACTAAAGCTCAATTTTATCCCAAAAAGTTTTTTTCAAGTTGAAAACGAAGAAATGCTTTCAACAGAATTATTTAAAAAAAAATTGAAAAATCCAATTGGTCTAGCAGCTGGATTTGACAAAAGTGCAGAGGTATATAATTCTTTATTTAAATTTGGCTTCGGCTTTGTTGAGGTGGGAACAATCACGCCAAAAAGACAATTTGGTAATCCAAAACCTAGAGTCTTTAGGCTCGAGATTGATAGAGCGATGATAAATAGATTGGGATTTAATAATGACGGTATAGCGACAGTATCTGATCGTTTAAAAACATATATACCCGATGAAACTTTGGGTATTAATATAGGACCAAATAAAGATACTAAAGAAAAAATTTTAGATTTTATAGAGGGTTTTAATAAATTAAATAAATTCGCCGACTACATTACTGTTAATATATCTTCGCCTAATACCGAAGGATTAAGAGACTTTCATGATAAAAAATTATTATCTGAACTTTTGAGTAAATTGTCAGAAATTAAAAAAAAAAAAAAAATAACATGTCCAATAGCATTAAAGCTTTCTCCCGACATTAGAGAAAGTGAAATTAGTAATATCAATGAAATGGTATTAAAATTTAAAATTGATGGGTTGATACTAACAAATACCACAAATCAAAATAGAGATAATTTAGTCGACCCAAAAAAGAATGAAATTGGTGGATTATCTGGTCTACCGTTACAAAAAATGTCATTAAAATTTATTAAAATTTTTTACAAGATTAATAAAAAAAAAATACCTATTATCGGGGTTGGTGGCATCGATAGCGGACAAAGCGCTTTTGAAAAAATTACAGCTGGCGCAACGGCAATACAACTCTATACTGGAATGGTTTACAAAGGACCTGGGATAGTTAGGAGTATTAAAAAAGAATTAATTGATATTTTAAAAAAAGAAAAAATAAAAAATATTCAACAAGCTATTGGCATTAACTCTTAATTTTTTTTGAGTATCTAAAGTGGTGAATTAATTCTCTAACGTAAGAAAAAATAAATCCCACAAACATAACAAACACCACAGATATAGACGCATAAATTATGGGAGAATCTTTTGCTAAATTAATTATCGAAATACTTAGTTCAGGAATAATTTTTTGTGAAGATATAACCTCTAAAACTTCAGTACTTTTATTGAAAACGAATGTTTTTAAACCCATAAAAATACCAACTACTATCAACAAAATAGCTAATAAGGTTTTATACTCAGAAGCATTTAATTTGTCAGAAATTTTTAAACCTATGTGCAAGCCTATAATTGAACCAAATAACAGAAAAGAAACTAATACAAGATCTATAGATTTAAACTGTAAGGCGTGAGCTATAACTACAAATCCTGTGATAAAAATAGTAACAAATAAAGATGTACCTGGAATTAGTTTCGTAGGCATTCCGATTAGGTAAATCATTGCAGGTACCATTAAGAAAGCTCCTCCAATTCCCATGATTGACGCAAACAAACCTACAATAAAGCCTAAAATAATTGGTGTTAAGGCACTTTCGTATAATTTAGACTTACTAAATCTTATTCTAAAAGGAAGACCGTGAATCCAATAATGTGTATGCAATTTTTTTTTAATTAACACCTTCTTTTTTAATGCACTTACTTCTTTGATTCCTTCAACAAAAATAAGAGTCCCAATAATCGTTAACAAATAAAGGTAAGCTAGTGCAATAACGGTGTTAATATTTCCAAGCTCTCTCAGATATTTAAAAATTTGCATACCCACAACAGCTCCAAGTAATCCACCTATTACAATCATAAATCCCATTTTATAATCTAAAGTTTTTTTATACCAATGTGTTGTTGCACCAGAAACTGATATACCTAAAATATTGTTGGCTACATTTGCAACAGCATACGTCGCGGGTATTCCAAGAAAAATAAGAATAGGCGTCATTAAAAATCCTCCCCCTATTCCAAAGATTCCCGACAAAACACCGATACCAAAACTTAAAAGTAGAACCGTGGTGATGCTAATCTGAACTTGTGCAATAGGTAGGTAAAAATCCATTAATTTTAATATTATTTGATTGTTTAATTGTCAATCTAGATATATTAACTTGACCATAGTAAACACAAGAATTATACCACTTAAATAAAATTATTTATGTCAAAAAGATGCGAACTTACAGGAGTATCACCTTTAAAGGGTAATAATGTTAGTCATGCTAACAATAAGACCAAAAGACGGTTTTTGCCAAATTTAAAAAAAGTAACTTTTAAAAGCGATAAACTAAAAAAAAATATCACGCTAAAAGTGACTAACTCAGCTGTACGTTCAGTAGATTTTAAAGGCGGTCTTGATCAATATTTGAAATCAGTAAAAAAACAAAAACTTTCCAGAAAAGCACAAAAATTAAAAATTAGCATTAACACACTTACTTAGGTGCCAGCTAAAAAATCATCGGACAATTTTTTTTTCTTATCCCTCTCTATTATAATGGGGGTAATAATTATTATTTCAAATTATTTAGTTCAATACCCAATCAATAAATTTAACTTACAAGACATTCTAACATACGGGGCTTTTAGTTATCCTGTAACTTTTTTAATTACTGATTTAGCAAATAGGAGGCTCGGAAAGAAGGAAGCTAAAAAATTAGTATATGTTGGTTTTGCTATAGGGATTTTGTTGACAACATTTGTGTCAACAAATTTCCAAGACATGATTTCAATTAGAATAGCACTAGGTTCGGGCACGGCTTTTTTAGTTGCTCAACTAGTGGATATAGAAATTTTTCAACGCTTACGATATAAAGTATGGTTTGTGGCACCAATAACATCGTCTATTTTAGGTTCAATTATCGATACTTTTTTATTTTTTTCTATCGCGTTTTTAGGAACTGGTATTTCTTGGGTCACACTTGCTTTTGGAGATTTGTTTGTAAAGTTTCTAATGTCAGTCTTAATGCTAATTCCATTTAGATTATTAATTTTTAAAATAAAAGACCTAAATGGAAAAAAATTTATAGCTTAGTGTTTTTTACTTTTTTTATTTTCACTAAATAAATCAGTTAATTGATTTATCATAACATCTCCAAGATCCTGTACGTCAGCTATTTTGATCGCCTTATTATAATATCTAGTTACATCATGACCAATGCCTATCGCTAGCAACTCAACTGAAGAATTTTTTTCTATCCATTTTACTGTTTGTTTTAAATTATTTTCTAAATAATCACTTGTATTTGTAGATAAAGTCGAATCATCAACAGGTGCACCATCTGATATAACCATCAATATTTTTCTTTCTTCTTTTCTCTTAAGAATTTTATTGTAAGCCCACTTCAATGCTTCACCATCAATATTTTCTTTTAATAGACCTTCTTTTAACATAAGGCCTATATTATTTTTAGATTGCCTCCACAATGTATCTGCAGACTTATAAATAATGTGCCTCAAGTCATTTAGTCTTCCAGGAAGTAACGGTTTTTTATTGTCAATCCATTTCTGCCTACTTTGTCCACCTTTCCAGTGTTTAGTGGTGAAGCCTAATATTTCAACTTTTACAGAGCATCTCTCTAAAGTTCTAGATAAAATATCAGCACATATTGCGGCAACTGAAATTGGTTTTCCTCTCATAGAACCAGAGTTGTCAATTAAAATAGTAACTAGTGTGTCTTTAAATTTAATATCTTTTTCTTTTTTGAAAGACAGTGAGTTTAAAGGATCAATAATAATTCTTGTTAATTTTGATGTATCTAAAGCACCTTCTTCTAAATCAAATTCCCACGACCTGTTTTGTTTTGCTAATAATCTTCTTTGCAGCTTATTAGCTAATTTAGAAATAAAGTTTTTTAAACCTAATAATTGTTGATCAAGAATCAGCCTCAAACGTAAAAGTTCATCCTCATTTTCCAGTTCATTAGCATTAATTACTTCATCAAATTCTTGCGTATAGAATTTATACTTCGGGTCTCCAAAATTTTTACTTTTCTCTCTATTAGTTTTAGGCAAATTTAGAGAATCGCCATCTTCTTCACTAGATTCAGCCTCACTATCAATTTCAGAGGATATTTGATCTAAATTAGGCAAATTGGCATCTACTGACATTTCATTATTTTCTGAATCCTTCGAATCTTGTTTATTTTGATTGTTCAATTTATTTTCTGAGTCATTTTCATTTTTTTGATCATCATCTTTTTTTTCTGACTCAACATTTTCATCGATTTTTATTTGAGAAATTATTTTAGAAATTAAAGAGTTAAATTTTTCTTGATCAAAAATTGATTCACTCAATGTATTCATTTGGTCTTTTAGTTCAGAATCTAGTTTTTTTTTATATTTTTTATATTTTTTTTCTGTTTCTTTATTGTTGGTAATTTTAAAAAATTTGCCCCTTAGATAATTTTCAAAAGCATCTACAAATTCATAGTCATTATTTTTGTAGTTTTCTTTTTGTTCATGTTTAGTATCGTAATATTGATTCAAATTTTCTTTAACACCTCTAAAGTAAGAAGATCCAATACTTTCATATCTAATTTTTTCTGCAGCAGCATATAAAAGTTTTGAGATATCTCCCTGTGGCTCAAAAGAATTATATATATTTGTATCCGAACATCTTAATTTTAAAGCTTCCGAATCTGCCAAAGCTCTCGTTTTTACATAATCAATTTGATTATTTATATTTTGAACACTTGGAAGATTGATTGTATTTACATTTTTTTTTGTTATTTCACTGCCAAATGTAACGTCAATATTTTGATCACCAATAATAGATTTTATTGTAGAAGTAATTGCTTTTTTAAAGTTTTCTAAATTTTCAACTTTTTTTTCCATCTAGGAAATTGTAACATTTACAGAAGACTCCGGCAGATCCTCTCCAAAACATCTTTGGTAGTATTCAGAAATAATTTTTTTTTCTGTTTCGTCACATTTGTTTAAAAAAGTTAATCTAAATGCGTATCCTTGATCTTTAAATATCTTAGTATTCTCTGCCCAGTGCAATACAGTCCTCGGACTCATAACTGTAGATATGTCACCATTTATAAATCCTTTCCGTGTTAAATCTGCAACTTTTATCATATTAGAAATTTTGTCTTTTCCATCTTTGGAGTTATAATTTTTATTTTTTGTTAGCACTATTTCTAGTTCTTTTTCAAAGGGTAAGTAATTAAGAGTTGTAACAATATTCCATCTGTCCATTTGACCCTGGTTAATTTGTTGGGTTCCATGATAAAGCCCAGTTGTATCGCCAAGACCAATTGTGTTTGTAGTTGCAAACATTCTAAAATAATCATGTTGACCAATAACTTTATTCTTATCAAGCAAAGTAAAACTACCTTCACTTTCAAGGACACGTTGAATAACAAACATCACATCAGGTCTACCAGCATCGTACTCGTCAAATACTAAAGCAACTGGATTTTGTATGGACCAAGGCAAAATTCCTTCTTTAAATTCAGTGACTTGTTTGCCGTCCTTTAAAACAATAGCATCTTTACCTATTAAATCTATTCTACTAACGTGACTATCAAGATTGACCCTTACACAAGGCCAATTTAGTCTAGCTGCAACTTGCTCAATGTGCGTAGATTTTCCAGTGCCATGATAACCTTGTATCAGTACTCTTTTATTAAAAGCAAACCCAGAAAGAATGGCTAAAGTTGTATCTCTATCAAACTTATAGTTTTGATCAATCTTTGGAACAAATTCATTTTTTTTGGAAAATGCCTCAACTTCCATTTCAGTTTCTATACCAAAAGTTTGTTTTACTGATATTTTTATATCTGGTTTTTTTAACGATGTTAAATCTGTCACTTTTTTTTTCCTATTGTCGTCTTAAGTTGACTGTATGCTAAAGTAATTTTTTTTAATTTATCTTCAAATTTTCTACTGCCTTGGTTTTTATCAGGATGATATTTCTTTACAAGAGTTTTAAATTGTTTTTGAATTTCTTCCCATACAGCGTCGTATTTTAGTTCCATAGCATCAAATGCATCTCTATCTGTGTTACTTAATTGAGTTCTTTTATATTCGTTAAAATTTTCAGATTTAAAAATATTGAGTTTATCTTCCAAGGCATTATTCCAAAGAATATTAAAAAAATTGTCAGATGAGCTGAAACTTTTCGTAGCTTTATGCCAAGTAAGATCTGACTTTACAAAATACTCAACTTCTTGGTCAGTCATATTTGAAAAATAATTCCATTTTTTATTAAAAATTTTAATATGCTCCAAACAAAGTAGCCTATATTTTTTACTATTATCTTTTTCTAAAGGAGCCCTATAACCACCTATTTGATCACAATTTTCCCAATCACATATAATTTTCATATCAAAAAAGTAGTTATATAGTAAAATAAAATTTTATGAATGAATTTTTAAAGTTTATTAAAGACAAAGTTCAAAAAAATATTAAGATTGAGAGCATTTTGATATTAGACAATAGCAGTTTGCATAAAAAACATAAATTTTTTGATCCAAAAAAATATCATCTAAGTCTTGAAATTAAATCTAGATATCTAAATTCTTTAACTAAAATTAAGGCGCAAAGAACAATTATGAAAATTTTGTCTAAAGAATTACAGACTAAAATTCACGCCTTAGAAATAAAAATCAAATAATTCTATTAAAAACTTTCTTTAATTCCTGTTTGGAAATCTTGTAAGAATTTGGTGATGTGGTTTTACCAATATTCTTTAACAAAATAAGATTTATCTTTTTGTCGTTGTTTTTTTTATCATTGGTCATATTTTCTATAATATTGTTATGTTCATTTTTAGAAATTATTTTCTTAATATCATATTTTAAATTATTAGTTTTATAGATTTCTTCTAAAAGGTTAAGTGTATTCAGGGTGCATACTTTTTTCAAATAAGACAGTTTAGCTGCCATCATCATACCCATTAAAACAGCCTCTCCATGGTTTATCTTTTTTGAATAATTCTTTTGTAGTTCGATAGCATGAGCAAATGTATGTCCAAAATTTAAAATCATTCTAATATTTTTTTCATATACATCTTTATTAACAAAATAAATTTTGATTTTACAACTTTCAATTATTGCTTGCTGTAATAAATTTAAATTTCTGTTAATAAGCATTTGACTAGAATTTTTTTTAAGCCAATTAAAAAACTTACCTTTTAATATCAAAGAATGCTTTAACATTTCAGCGTAACCACAGACGAGTTCTCTTTGCGGCAAGCTTTTAAGAATTTCAACATCTGATACTACAAGTTTGGGCTGGTAGAATGTGCCAATTAAATTTTTACCATATTTTGAATTCACACCTGTTTTCCCTCCAATAGAAGAATCTACTTGCGAAAGTAAGGTTGTTGGAATATTTATAAAATTTATGCCTCTTTTAATTATACTTGCCGCAAAAGCCCCAAGGTCACCGAGAATTCCACCACCAAAAGATATTAGAATATCATTTCGATTAAACTTATTAAAAAGACATTTTTCCACCAACTTATTTACATTTGTATATGACTTAAACTTTTCATTTGCCGAATACTCAAACAGATAAACATCATAGGTTTTAAGAATATTTATTAATTTTTTTTTAAATTTTTTTGGAATATTTTTATCTACGACTAAAGCAATCTTTTTAGCATTAGGACAGAGAATTTTAATTTTACCAGGTATATGGGAAAAAATATTTTTTCCTATGATTATAGAATAGTTTAGATTTGAATTTTTTACCTGAAGTTTAGTTGTCTTCATAAAGCTTGATTATTTTGTTAATTATTAATTTAATGTTTAGATTATTACAGTCTATTCTATAGTTGGCGGTAGCGTAAGTATTTTTTCTTTCTTTAAATATTTTTTTTAAAACTTCTTTTAAATTTTTATTATTTAAAAGGGGTCTTTTTTTTGACTTAATTAATCTTTTTTCAATTAACCCTATGTCTAAATCTAACCAAAAGCTTTTACTATTTAAAAGAATTTTTTTTCTAATCTTGTTATTCATAAAAGCCCCACCGCCTAAAGATATAACAATATTTTCTTTTGCTGCTTCTTGTAGGGTTATTTCTTCTTCTAATTTTCTAAAAAAAAGCTCACCTTTTTCTTCAAAAACTTTTTGAACGGTCATTTTGAGTTTTTTTTCAATTATCTCGTCTATATCTGAAAACTGCATAAAAAGCTTTTTAGACAAAGATCTACCTATAGTAGATTTTCCAACTCCCATCATACCAGTCAAAGTAAGGTTTTTTTTCAATTAAAATCCTAATTTATAATTTGATTTATCACAAATTTGTCTTATTTCTTTAGTTTAAATATATTTAAATATTATGCAATTTAATTACAACAACCGAGTCACAGCAAGAACGTCTTATAAAAAAAAATTATTTAATTTACTTTTATATATACTGGTCTTTTTTCTAGCCTTATTTTTACTAAGTAAAATTAACTTCCCAGTTCCAAAACAAGAAATTAAAAAAAATATTACCAATGAAATTATTAAGCTTAAATAGAGTAATTTTTTTATTTTTTATTTCTTTTCTTTTTAACTCAATACTTTCTTCAGAGGAAAGTATAGATTTATGGAAAAAAGAAAATCTAAAAAAAAAAAGCATCACTTCTAAAACTGAAAAAAATTTTATAAAAAAATTTGAGTCAAATATCGACATCAATGCCAAAGCACCAAAAGAAATTGAAGTTAATTCAAACAACTTAAATTTAAAAGCAAATTCAATATATGGAATATACGATCCGAATGAAAATAATCTAACACTAGAAATGTGGGCTAATTCCGAAGGGACAAGAGTCAAAGATACAATAGATAGAATTAACAAAATTAAACTCTCTTCATTCACCGAAGAACTATTTGTAAATACTTTGTTTACAATTTCAAACTTACCAGAAAAAAACATGACTGAGGGTGAATTTGCGAATTATAAAATTGATTGGCTTATTAAAAATAAAAAAGATGAACTTATATCTATTTTTTTAAATAAAAATAAGAATTTTCCATATAAAAATAAAATTATAAAATATGTAGTAGACAAAGAAATTTCAAAAGGAAATTTAAAAAATGCTTGTAGCAATGTTTCTACAATTAACAATGATGTAGTGGATTCATACTTAGATCAATTTAAAGTGATTTGTTTAATAAATGAAAATAAAAAAAATGAAGCACAGTTATTAATCGATTTACTGAGGGAACAAAATCTATCTAATAAATTTTTTGATAATAAGATTAATTATGTTTTAGGTGTGACCAATAAAGAAGACAAAAAAATTGATGATAGCAATCTTGTAAATTTTTACTTATCTTCAATTGCTATTTCAAATTTCAATTATAAACCTAATAAAAAAACTGATATAAAAATATGGCAATATCTGACAGCGGCAAAACTAATAAACATAGGTGACTATGTTAACAATGAACAAATTAAAGAGTTAGAGACCGCAGCTAACAATAATAGTTTAGTAAAGTCTTATGTTTTAGAGGCCTATAAAAATATAAAGTTTAGCTTCAGTGATTTATTAAATATTGAAGAAGTCTACCAAACTCTTGATCCTATAAACTCTAGAGCACTAGTGTATCAAAAAATTTTATTATCAGATAATATTGAAACAAAACTAAAATATCTTTTTTTATTAAATGATTTGTTTAAAAATGATAATTTACCCAATGTATTTAAAGATTATTTAAGCCAAGAATTAAAGAATCTAGATATTGAAAAAATACCACAAGAGTACCAAGCTCTAGTAGAGGAAAATATTATTTACGGAAAAGAAAAAAAACTTGGAAAAATTAAATATAACGATAAAAACTATTATACATCTAAAGTAATTAAGTATTATGTAGAAAAAAATGTTTCTAAAAAAAATACTGAAAAAGAATTACTAAGAGTTCATAAAAAATTAAAAAAAAACAAAAAATATAAAATTTCATTAAATGATATCATTTTGTTAGAGTCACTCAAGAGCGATGGCTTTTCTGTACCTAAAGAAATTAATTATGAACAAATAAGTAAAAATAACCTACCACCTGTAGAACTTTTAAATTTGATCAAAAATAAGGAAATAGGGCTGGCTTTATTAAGAATCGTTGAATTAGTTGGTGAGGATGAGCTTGCAGATCTAGACGCCCAAACTATTTATTTTGTTAATTATCTTTTTGAAAAAGCAGGACTAACAAAGCTTAGAAATAAAATTTTAATTTCAGTACTACCAGACAGAACTGAAATCTAATATAATATAATAATGACTATAAGAAAAATTTTAATAGAACCAGATCCATTTTTGAGACAAAAATCACATGATGTCGATAAAGTCGATGATAAAATCAGGAATTTAATGAACGATATGCTCGATACAATGTATGAAGCACCAGGTATTGGGTTAGCAGCTATACAAGTGGGTGTACCGAAGAGAGTGATAGTAATTGACATATCTAAAGAAGAAGAAAAAACACCTTTATATTTTGTTAATCCAAAGATAATTTTAAAATCTAAAAATAATTCTACATATGAAGAAGGTTGTTTGTCGGTACCAGGACAATTTGCTGAAATAGATCGACCAGATCGATGTCATATAAGTTATTTAGATTACAAGGGAAAACAACAAGAGCTAAAAACTGAAGGCCTTTTAGCGACTTGCATTCAGCATGAAATGGACCATCTAGAAGGGATCTTGTTTATTGACTACCTGTCAAAATTAAAAAAAAGTTTTATTGTAAAAAAACTTTCAAAACAAAAAAAATCTTTAGAAAGAATAGTGGTTTAAATTCACAGAGCCAATGTCACATAAAAAAGTTGTTTTCATGGGAACGCCAGAATTTTCTGTTCCAACACTAGAAGCTATAGTTAGGTCCTCTTATGAGGTTTCTTGTGTTTATACACAGCCACCAAAAAAATCTCAAAGGGGACAAAAACTAAATATTTCACCTATTCATAAATACGCAGAAAAATTAAAATTAATTACTAGATATCCAAAAAACTTAAATTCAGAGGAAGAGTTTGATTTTATTAAAAAAATTAATCCAGACATAGCTGTAGTAGTCGCCTACGGACAATTGATTTCAAAAAAAATTTTAAACATACCTAAAGAAGGTTTTATAAATATACACGCATCATTACTGCCTAAGTGGCGAGGCGCTGCACCCATACAAAGATCAATTATGAATTCGGATACCGAAACAGGTATTAGTATAATGAAAATCGTAGAAGAGTTGGATGCAGGGCCGGTAATGAAAAAAATCAAAATAGGAATTGATGACCTTATTACTACGGATAATCTTTCAAAAAATTTATCAACAGTCGGTTCCGAGTCAGTTGTGGAAGTTTTAAATGACATTTTTAGTAAAAAAGTAAAATTTGTTGAACAAAATCATAAACATGCGACTTACGCTAAAAAAATTAAAAAAGAAGAAGCAGAAATAAATTGGAACGAAAGTGCAAAAAAAATATTAGCAAAAATTAACGGACTTAACTCAAAACCGGGGGCTTGGTTTATGTATAAAAGTGTAAGACATAAAATATGGAGAGCAAAAATTGTTGAAAAAAATGGCCAACCAGGAAAAATTATTGATAACAATCTAACGATTGGCTGTGGAAATAAGTCTTTGGAGGTTATTGAAATACAAAAAGAAGGTAAAAATAAATTACTACTGGAAAATTTTCTTATGGGAACAGATATTAAAGAAGGCGATGAGCTAAAATAATGTTTATTTATCAGGTTATAATAGAATACGACGGAACAAATTTTGTTGGTTGGCAAATACAAAAAAATGGGATGACTATTCAAGAAGCTGTTCAAAAAACTTTAACCAAAATACTAAAACAAAAAATTACTCTATATGGATCTGGGAGAACAGATTCAGGCGTTCATGCGCTTGGTCAATCAGCTCATTTTATTGTAAAAAAAAATATAGATAATAAATTTACTTTTCTTAACACACTTAATTTTTTTTTGAATAAAAAAAAAATATCTATTTTAGAAATAAACAAAAAAAAACAGAACTTTCACGCAAGATATAGTGCAAATAAGAGAACCTATAAGTACATAATTATTAATCGTATTGCCCCGTTATCTCTAGATATAAATAAGGCTTGGCACGTAAAATCATTTTTAAATATTACATTAATGAAAAAAGCTGCAAAATTATTACAAGGAACAAAAGATTTTTCAACTTATAGATCCTCATCCTGTGGAGCGGAATCTCCTATTAGAACCTTAGAGAAGGTTACGATTGGCGCGAAGGAATGCAAAATAATTATAACGTTTAGATCAAAGTCATTTCTTCAACAACAAGTTAGGTCAATGGTTGGGTGTTTAAAATTCGTAGCCGAAGGAAAATGGACTATAAAAAAATTTAAAAGAGTTATGCAATCGAAGAAACGAATTAATTGTGCCCCTCCAGCTCCAGCCAGGGGGTTATATTTATTTAAAGTAAATTATTAGCTTTATAAGTATCTTCATCCATGTTTTTTAGTAAATTATTGATGATCAATTTCACTTAAAATATTCACTTAAAATACTGTGATAAATTTTTGTCAATTTTCTAAGATCAGATAAAGAAACGCATTCGTCAACTTTATGCATTGTTTTATTTACCAGACCAAACTCAAGACATGGAGCAATTTTTTTGATAAATCTTGCGTCCGAGGTGCCACCTGTTGTAGAAAAAACTGTATTTTCTTTAGTAACTTTTTTTATAATCTTTCTTGCCATTTGAATTGTAGGACCAGGTTTTGTCAAAAAAGAATCTCCTGAATTTTGAAATTTGATTTTAAATTTTACTTTGTCCTTTTTACAAATTGATTTAACTATAGAATTGATTTTTTTTTTTAAACTAACAGCAGTATGAAAATTATTATACCTAATATTAAATAGTGTTTTTGCACTCGCTGGTATTACGTTATGCGTTTTATTATCAACATGTATCGCTGTAACCTCTAAATTTGATGGTTGGAAATGTTTATTTCCTTTGTCCAGTGGTTTTTCTTTAAGTTTTTTGCAAATAGCAATTAAACTATTTATAGGATTTTTTGAAAGATGTGGATATGCAACATGTCCCTGGCTTCCCTCAATCTCTAGATTGCATGACAAGCTTCCTCTTCTTCCTATCTTAATCATTTCTCCCAGTTTGTTAGGATTTGTAGGTTCTCCAACAATACAAAAATCAATTTTTTCTTTTTTTTTAATCAAATAATCAACCACTTTTTTAGTACCATTGATAGCTTGAGCTTCTTCATCACCTGTAATTAAAAAACTTATAGATCCATTAATTTTTTTATTATTTTTTAAAAAATTATTTACTGCAGACATAAAACAAGCGATAGAGCTTTTCATATCATTTGCCCCTCTACCTATTAAATAATTATTTTTAACAGCCGGTTTAAAAGGATTAATAGTCCAATCTTTTATATTTCCTGGCGGAACAACATCTGTATGTCCTGCATAACACAAGTTTGGTTGTTTATTTCCAAATCTTGCGTAAAGATTTCTAATAGTTGGATTTTTTTTATCTTTAAATTCTAAAATCTTACAACTAAAACCTAATTGTGTTAATTTTTTTGATAAATAATTTATAGCACCAGCATCAATTGGCGTAACACTTGGAAATCTAATTAAGTCTTTTGATAATTGTAACTCATCAAAGTTTTTCATTATTCTCTCAACAAATCATTAATAGAAGTTTTACTTCTAGTTTTCTCATCAACTTGTTTGATTATAACCGCGCAGTTCAATGACGGGGCGTTAGGATTTTTCTTATCTGGCATAGAGCCAGGCACAACTACTGAGTAGGGAGGTATTTTTCCATAAATAATATCCCCAGTTTGTCTATTCACAATTTTTGTTGATTGACCAATACACATTCCCATACTAATCACAGAACCTTCTCCGACAATCACTCCTTCAACAACCTCAGACATTGCTCCTAGAAAAACATTATCTTCAATAATAGTTGGTAGTGCCTGAGCTGGTTCTAGAACTCCACCAACGCCAGAGCCTGCTGAGATATGACAATTTTTACCTATCTGACAACAACTACCCGCTCTTGAAAAAGTATCCATCATTGTGCCTTCATCTATATAGGCTCCAATATTTATAAAACATGGCATTAAAACTACATTCTTTCCAATAAATGATCCCTTTCTCACTGGAGAATTAGGTACCATCCTAAAACCGGCTTTGACATGGTCTTCTTTAGTCCATCCAGCTGTTTTACCTTTAATCAAATGTGATTTATCATACCAGCTACTATAAGGCCCGCTTAAAGCCTCCATATCATAAATTCTAAAACTTAGCATAATTGCTTTTTTTAAATACTGATGTGTAACCCAATTACCATCGATCTTTTCAGCGACTCTTGCCGCCCCTGAATCTAAATCATTTACAGTCTGATTAATTGCATCAACTATCTTTTTATCTGAGTGTTTATTAACTTCTTCTTTTTTATCCCAGGCTTGATTTATTATTATTTCTAATTCATTTTTGTTCATTTATTTTCCTTAAAAATTCTGACAAGTTATCAATTTTATAGTCTATGAAATTTTCATTAGAAAATTCAGCTGCCCAAGGTTCATCATTTTTAACCCAAGCTGTTTTCATTCCTAATTTATTAGCAGGTTTTAAATTTCTAGCTATATCCTCAATGAATATACAATATTGTGGATCTATTCTATATTTTTCGATAATTTTTTTATATGGAGCGATTGAGGGTTTTGGTAAAAAATCAGCATCTACTATGTCAAAAACACCGTTAAAAAGATTCTGAATACCAATTTTTTTAGTAACATTTGCAGCGTGGGCTTTAGATCCATTAGTAAATATAAACTTTTTTCCTTTAAGATTAGCCAATTCATGTTGAAGTTTTGTATCTTCTTTTAAAAACTCCAAATCTACGTCATGAACAAATTCTAAAAATTCTTGGGCATCAATTTTATGATTTTTAATCATTCCATTAAGTGTTGTATTATATTCATGAAAATAGTTCTTTTGAATTTTTTTTGCTTCTTCTACAGTTACATTAAGCTTATCAGATATAAAAGATGTCATTTTTTTATCTACTTGATCAAATACTTTTGTATCACCTGAGTATAGAGTGTTATCAAGGTCAAATAACCAATATTTAATTTTAGTCAATTCTTTCATTTTCTTATAAGAGATCCCGCGCCTGTGTCTGAAAATAGTTCGTAAAGAATTGAATGAGGTTTTCTACCATCAATGATAACCACACCTTTTACACCGTTCTTAATCGCATCTATACAGGTATTAATCTTAGGTATCATTCCACTGACTATAGTTTCATTATTAATCATCTCTATAGCTTGAGCTACGTTTATTTCTGGTATTAGTTTATTTTCTTTATCATAAACACCCTCAACATTTGTCATTAGTAAAAGTCTTCTTGAGTTTAAAGCCTTAGCTACAGCACCAGCGGCAATATCTGCGTTAATATTATACGGTTTATTGTTTTCATCAAGACCCATTGGGGCAAGAATAGGTATTTCTTTCTGTTCTATTATTTTATTCAAAACATTAACTTTAATTTCTTTAGGAATTCCTACAAAACCAAGTTCAATTCTTTCTGGCTCAACAGATATAACATTGGACTCTTTAGTTGTTATTGACCAAGCTTTGCAGGATCTATTATTTAAAGCGGCAACAATTTCTTTATTAAATTCTATCAATATATTCTCAACAACATCTATAATATTTTTATCTGTAACCCTGAGACCTCTGATAAATTTACTTTCAATATTTAATTCCTTTAATTTATTTTTAATTCTCGGTCCTCCACCATGGACTATAATAGTCGAGAGCTGTAATTTGTTTAAAATTACTATGTCATTAATAAAATTTTTAAAAAGCTCTGGGTCGATTAAAACATTCCCACCACATTTTATAACTATTTTATCATTTTTATATTTTTCAACATACTTGGAAACTTTTTGAATATCTGGAGCATTTTTTGGCCAAAATTTTTTAACTTCGTCTAAAAATTTTTCTTTAGACATTTAATTTGTTTTGACTGTTGTTCTTTTCATTATGAACCATTGTTGTGCAATAGTTAAGATATTGTTAACTGTCCAGTAAACAACCAATCCTGACGGGAAGGAAGCTAAGATCACTGTTAAAAATACTGGAAAGAACATGAAGATTTTTGCTTGTATAGGATCGGTTGGAGCAGGATTTAGTTTTTGCTGAATAAACATTGTCAGACCCATTAAGATTGGCCAAATACCTATTATTAAAAAACTAGGTGGAGTAAAAGGTAACAAGCCAAAAAGGTTAAATATTGTAGTTGGATCCGATGCAGACAAATCTTTTATCCAACCAAAGAAAGGCTGATGCCTCATTTCTAGTGAAATAAAGAGCATTTTATAAATTGCAAAGAAAAAAGGAATTTGTATTAAAACTGGCAAACATCCAGAAGCAGGGTTAATTTGCTCTTTCTTATATAATGCCATTATAGCTTGTTGAAGCTTAACCTTGTCATCTTTATGAAGATCCTTAAGTCTTGCCATCTCCGGCTGTAGAGCTTTCATTTTCGCCATGGATTTAAAAGAGTAGCTAGCAAGAGGAAAGAAAACCAACCTGATCATTACCGTAATAAGAACAATAGCTATACCAAAATTACCTGTTAGCTTAAATAGATAGTCAACTGCAAAAAATAGAGGTTTTGTAAAAAAATAAAACCAACCCCAATCAATAATTAAATCTAATTTTTCTATATTTTCTTTTTCTGCATACGCATCAATAGTTTGAACTTCTTTGGCTGCTACAAAAATTTTAATTTCATTGTTTGCACTTGCCGAAGGCGCAATAATTTTTGGATTATTTAAAAGAAAATTAGCTTTGTAGGCGTCTTGATACAAAAAAGTAGACTTAAATTTTTCACCCGCTACAGGTATCAAGGCAGTCATCCAATATTTATCTGTAATTCCTATCCACCCCTTACTTGCTTCACGTACTATTTTTTTCTCTTCTATATCGTCGTAATCATCTTCTTTAAGTTCCTCATCTAAAACAGCGATAAAACCTTCGTGCAGTATGTAAAAATTTTTTAAGTCTTCAGGTATGTTTTTTCTTGTAAGCTGAGCATAAGGATATAACTCAACTTGCTCTAAAGAATTATTTTTTACTTCCTGATTTATTTTAAAAAGATAATTATTATCTATTTCTATTTTTTTTCTAAATATAAGATTTGAACCATTGTTCCATTCTAAAGTTACCGGATTGTTTACAGATAAAAATTTATTACCTATAACATTCCAAATACTTTTACTTGTTGGAACTTTAATTTTACCTCCTATACTTGCCCAGCCAGTTTCAGCAAAATACCCGTTCTTTGTTTCTTTTGGATTTAAAAATTGTACAGTATCATTTGATTTAATATCTACTTTGTAGTTCTTAAAAGACAAATCATCTATTGTTGCTCCCTCAAGTGAGATTGAGCCTTTAATTTTTTTATTTTCTAATAAAATTCTATTTGTTTTTTTTAAAGAATCTTTTCTTGAAATATTTTCTTTAATAATCATTCCATCTATATTTGGAACAATACCGCTATTAACTACTTTATTTTTTGTTGAACTACTTGAGACTTCTTGGTTTTGTTTGTCAATAGGTTGCGGAGGGTCAACAAAAGCTGACCAGAAAAGTAGCACAGACATAGATAGCGCTATAGCTATGAATACGTTTTTATTTTCCATCTAGTCTAATTCCTTTGATTTATAATCTTTTACTGGAACCGGGTCTATTCCATGTGATCCACCTAAAATTTTTATAGGATGACAACTTATAATTCTTTTTAAACTATACGCTCCTCCTTTTAATAAGCCATGTTCGTTAAGTGCCACACTACAATATTCAGAACATGTTGGAAGAAATCGACATCGCACTCCTAGTAGAGGTGATATAAAAAAATTATAGAGTTTTATTAACAACACGATTATAAAAATTAAAATATTTGAAGTTATAGACTCAAAACCTCTCAAAGCTTTTTTGCATTGTCGAAAATAGAATTTTATGGTCTTTTTCATAAGCTTTTGATTTTCCAAAAACTATATAAGTATAATTAGTATTAATTGCACCTTTTATTTTTAAAAGCTTGTGTACTATAGCTTTTAATTTACGTCTTATTTTGTTTCTTTTTACAGCATTTCCTATTTTTTTTTTCATAACAAAACTAATATGCAGTAGATTTTTATTTTTAGAGGAAATGAAATTTTTGGCAGCAAAAATAGAAAAAAAGTCTGTATGAACTTTCTTTTCATTTAAGGCTAACTTGAAGTGATTATTTTTTTTTAGACTTTCTAGCTTAATCATTAAAAATTAAGTAGAAATAGTCGTACGTCCTTTAGCTCTTCTTCTTGCAATTAATTTTCTGCCAGCTTTAGTCGCCATTCTGGACCTGAATCCATGCCTTCTTTTCCTCACTAAATTGCTGGGCTGATAAGTTCTTTTCATAAAATATCATTCGTTATATAGTTAATTATATTAGATAAGTACAGCTAAAACAAACAAATGAATTTAAAGTTAAAATTACTCATAGGGATTGTATATTTTATTTGTTTTTCAGCTTTAATGTTCGTTATTTTTTCAAATTTTGATTTAAAAGATTTGTCTGACGTTAATTTCTTTAAAAATAATCAGCAATTATTAAACAACTTAAAATCAGAAAGTACATTCTTACTTCTAGTCCTTTTTTCTATTTTTAGTATTATCTGGATTCTACTATTAGGCTTTGGAACTCCACTGGCTTTACTTTCCGGTTTTGTATTTGGTAAATGGGTTGGAACTTTAATTTCAGTCTTATCATTATCAATAGGAGCAACACTACTTTATTGTATGGCAAATTTCTTCTTTAAAGATTTCCTTAAAAAAAAATTATCAAAAAAAATAGAGAAATTTATTAATTTATTTAACAAAAATAATTTTTTATATTTTATGCTCTTTAGATTTACAGGAGGAGGAATGCCGTTTGCAATTCAAAATGTTTTACCTGTGATTTTTGATATGCAAATAAAAAAATATTTTTTTTCAACTTTGTTAGGAATAATGCCAGGAATATTTATAATAAATTCTTTAGGAGCAGGCGTTGGAAATTTTATTAAAAAAAATGATTCAATGATTTGGGGTGAGTTAATTAAAGATCCTGAGATATATATACCAATTCTAGTTTTTATTGCAGTGCTAGTATTAGCAGCGGTTATTAATAAATTTTTTTTTAACAACAAACTTTCCAGATGAAGATTTTGAAAGTCCAACAAAGAAGCATTTACCGTGAAGTCAAAAAATAATTTACACTCAGAATCTAGCCCATATCTACAGCAACACAAAGACAACCCAGTTCATTGGCAAACATGGGACAAGGACGTACTTAGCTTTGCTAAAGCAAATAAAAAACCAATTTTATTAAGCATTGGTTATTCGAGTTGTCATTGGTGCCATGTGATGGCCCATGAAAGCTTTGAAGACAAAGAAACTGCAAGCCTTATGAATAAATATTTTTTAAATATTAAGGTAGATCGTGAAGAGAGACCCGATATAGATTATATTTTTCAAAGTTCTTATCAACTTTTTAACCAGTCTGGCGGTGGTTGGCCCTTAACAATTTTTCTGGATGAAAATGCTATACCATTTATGGCAGGAACTTACTTTCCTAAAGAAAGTTCACACGGGCTACCTTCATTCAAGGCAGTTATTTTAAAAGTAGGTGACACTTACATTGAACAGAGAGAAGAGATTATCAAACAATCTCATATTATATCCAAAAACTTAGAATTAAAAAAATCTTTGGTATTGAATCAAGATCTTGAGTCAATTTTACAAAATATCATGTTAAGTTTAGATGAAGAAAAAGGGGGATACAAAGGTTCACCAAAGTTTCCAATATTTAACATATATGATGTTTTATTGTTTTTTTTTAATAAAACTAAAAAATTAGAGTATTTAAAACCGGTAGAACTAATTCTGAAACAACTTTGTTCTCAGGGAATATACGACCATGTAGAGGGAGGGATCGCTAGGTATACTGTAGATGAAAACTGGTTAGTCCCACATTTTGAAAAAATGTTGTATGATAATACTCAGTTTATTTTACTACTATCAAAATTTTTAAAAGTTAAAAAAAACGAGTATTTAGAAAAAAAAATTATTCAAACAATAGATTTTATTAACAAAAATTTCATCAATTTAGAAAATAAATTATTAGGATCAGCTTATGACGCTGATAGCGATGGAGAAGAAGGCAAATATTACGTATTTAGTTACGAAGAATTAAAAAAAATTAAAGACATAAATAAATATTTTGAAGTAAAACCAGAAGGTAATTGGGAAAATAAAATAATTTTAAGAGAAATAAAAACACCACCAAAACCACTTATCTTTGAGCTAAAAAAAATAAGAGAAGGAAAGGTAAAACCATTTTTTGACAACAAAATTCAATTAGATTTAAATTGTCTATGGGTTAGCGCCTTAATATGTGCAGAACAGGTACTTCCAAATAATAATTTTTTAAAAATTGCCGAAACATATTATAAAAATTTGGAAAAAATTTTTTTTGACAAAGAAAAACTACAACATATAGCCACTAAGTCAGAAGTTTTTTTAGAAGATTATGCTTATAGTATAGCTATGCTTTTAGATCTTTACGACCATACATTAAAACCAAATTATTTATTTAGAGCAAAAGAATTATGCAAAAAAACAAATGAACTTTTTTACATAAGAGAAAAATCAATATTCCAAAAAAATATAATTGCTACTAACGATCTTTTCCATAAACCGATAGATATAAGTGACGGCAATATACCGAATGGTAATTCAATTATGTTATTAAATTTTTCAAGGTTAAAAATGAAAAAGGAAGCAAAAGAACTTTCAAATAGTTTAAATGGCTATTTAAATGTTTATAAATCGTTAATGGTCAGCTCTATAAAATCAATTGAATATTTTAACACGATAGACTCTAACAAAAAATGTACAGCGGAAGGATGCTTGATTTAAATAAAAGACTGGTCAGCTTAGACTAACAGGATAGTATTTCCTGACCTTAAAATGCTCTATTTTGTGATCAATGTAGGCTACTCGTAAAATTAGAATTAGTATTTATTAGAGACTTGCATAATTTCAATCAACAAAGTAAAATTAAGTAAACGCAGGAGCTCAAATGGGTATTCATTACGATTATAAGTCTACAAGAAATGAAAAGGCTCTTAAAAAAGAGGCCAAAAGAAAAGCTCGTATTGAAGAGAGAAGAGCTAAAAAAGGCACTGATTCACAAAGTGAAGAAGTTAAAAAAATGCACGACCTAGATAAACCCATTACACTTGAAGATCTAACAAATCCTGATAAAGAATAATTAAATGAGTAGAGTTCTAGTTCAAAAAGACACTCGACTTATTAAACGTGAAATTGCTCTAAAAACTAACTTAAAAAAAAGAAAAAAATTTAAAGAAAAAAATAAAAAAAATGAGTGTACTTTCAGATAGATGGATTAAAAAAACAGTCAAAGAAATGGGTATGATTAAACCTTTCGTTTCAAAACAAGTCAGAAAAGGCAAAATATCTTTTGGGCTATCCTCATATGGTTACGATGCGAGAGTTTCAAATGAATTTAAGATTTTTACAAATGTAAACTCAGGTATTGTGGATCCTAAAGTATTTAAAAAAGAAAGTTTTGTTACAAAAATTGGTAAAGAATGCATTATACCTCCAAATTCATTTGCCCTAGCAAGGACAATGGAATATTTTAAAATACCTGAGGACGTACTCGTTATCTGTCTTGGTAAGTCGACCTACGCTAGATGTGGAATAATAGTTAACGTTACACCTTTAGAACCTGGCTGGGAAGGACATGTAACATTAGAGTTTTCAAACACAACTCCACTACCAGCAAAGATATATGCTAACGAAGGAATTGCACAATTTGTATTTATCAAGGGGAATGAAAAGCCACAAGTAACTTACGCAAATCGAAAAGGTAAGTATATGAAGCAAAGAGGCGTTACTCTTCCAAAAGTTTAAATTTAATTAATGCAAAAACTTATTATTAAGGGTAACAAAAAATTATCTGGTTCTATAAATGTTTCTGGGTCAAAAAACGCCGCTTTACCAATTCTTGCAGCTACCATCCTTACTGATAAACCCTTGACACTTAAAAATATCCCTCTGGTACAAGATGTTTATACAATGATAAATTTATTAAAATTTATTGGTTTGGATATAAAAATTTTAAAAAAAAAAAATACTTTAAATATTTCAAATAGCAAAAAACTGAAAACTATAGCTCCATATAATTTGCTTAAAACAATGCGAGCTGGTGTTTTAGTTTTAGGACCGTTATTAGTAAAATATAAAAAAGCTAAAGTCTCACTCCCGGGTGGCTGCGCAATAGGAGCAAGACCAGTTAATTTACATTTATTCGCATTAGAAAAGCTCGGAGCAAAGATTAAAATAAAAAATGGATATATATATGCATCTGCAAAAAACGGCTTGAAAGGAAATACTATAAAATTTCCATCTATTTCAGTTGGGGCAACGGAAAACGCTATTCTCGCCGCAGTGGGAGCAAAAGGAAAAACAATTATATCTAATTGTGCTATTGAACCAGAGATTCAAGACATGATATTTTTTTTGAAGAAAATAGGGTGTAATATTAATTTTATCGGTAGGAGAAAAATACTAATTATCGGCATCCATAATTTTAGGAGCGCAAGTCACAAAATAATTTTTGACAGGATTGAGTTGGGCACTTATTTAATAGCCGGTGCTTTGACAGGAAAAAAAATAATTTTAAATAAGATAAATCCTGAAACTGTAGGTACTGAAATTAAGATCATGAAGAAAATGGGTGTTAGAATGAAAGTAGAAAAGAATAGAATTATAGTTATTGGATCAAAAAAAATAAATAGCATTAGCATTAAAACAGAAGCTTATCCCGGTTTTCCAACTGATTTACAGGCTCAAATTATGGTTTTAATGTCGAGAGCAACAGGAACATCGAAAGTGAAAGAATGTATTTTTGAAAACAGGTTTATGCATGTACCGGAACTAAGGAGAATGGGGGCGAATATAACCACTAAAAATAACATAGCTACTATTACTGGGCCAACTAATTTGTCAGGAGCTGAAGTTATGGCAACAGACCTAAGAGCTTCAGTAAGTTTAGTGTTAGCTGCGTTAGTAGCTGATAATAGAACTATAATTAATAGAGTATATCATTTAGATCGTGGTTATGAAAATTTAGAAAAAAAATTAAAAAAATGTAAAGCCAATATTAATAGAATTTAAAATGAAAGTAACAAATTTAAAATTATTAGCCACGTCAGATAAAGACTTGAGAGTTATAGCTGCTCATTTACAAGATTCAATAGTTTTACCGAAAGATGTCGCCAATTTAAAAAAAAATAGAATTTTTTTAATACAGTTAAACCGATTTATGTGGGAAGATGTAGAAAAAGGAGTTTTTAGAAAAAATAAAAGAATAAGAACAGTACTGAAATTTGACAATGTTATTGATGTCTTATCAAAAAATATTAACATTGAAAATAATAAACATTTCTTAGACTTTTTGACTATTGAAAGTAATGTATTGCCTGATAAAAACTATGAAATTAAGTTAATTTTTTCTGGAGATTCTGTAATTAAAGTAACAGTAGAGGTAATCGATGTAACATTAGATGATCAAGGGACACCATGGGAAAGCAAAACAGCACCGAAACACAATTTTTTATAATGCTTAGATTAATTAAGGCAAATCAAAAAAATTTTTTATCAAAACTAGATTTTATTTTAGAAAAAAGAAAAATCAAAAATCCTCATATTGATTCAAAGATTAAAATTATAATAAGTGATGTTAAAAAAAATAAAGACTTAGCTTTAATAAAATATGAAAAAAAATTCTCAAAGTTTAAAAATATTTCAATAAATAATATTAAATTTACAAAAGAAGAAAAAAAAAAAATAATAAAAAAACTAGATAGAAAAACAAAAAATTCTATTAATCTTGCATATAGTAGAATTTTAAATTTTCACAAAAAACAAAAATTATTTTCTTTTAGTTTTACAGATCGATTTAAAAATTTATTTTCCTACAAATCGAATGCTATAAGTAAAATAGGTGTATATGTTCCAGGTGGTCTTGCTAGTTACCCCAGTTCAGTTTTGATGAATTGTGTACCAGCAATAGTTGCGGGTGTAAAAAATATATATATGGCAACACCATCTATGGACTCTAACTACAATCCAGCAGTAATATATGCTGCAGAAAAATGTAAGGTAAAAGAAATTTATAAAATAGGTGGAGCTCAAGCTATAGCAGCAATGGCTTATGGGACCAGGACCGTAACTAAAGTAGATAAAATTGTTGGTCCAGGGAACGCCTATGTAGCTGCTGCTAAAAAGCATGTTTTTGGTGATGTAGGAATTGACATGATAGCCGGACCTTCAGAAGTCACAATAGTTGCAGATAAATGGTCTAAACCCGATTGGATAGCAGCCGATCTAATAGCGCAAGCAGAACACGATGAAAGTGCCCAATCTATAGTTATATCTAATGATATTAAAATGATTAATAAAATTAATTATTTTCTACGTGAACAATTAAAACTACTACCTAAGAAAAAAATAGCGACTAAAAGTTTAAAAAATTTTGGTTTGTCAATATTAGTAAAAAATAAAAAAAAATTAGTAGATATTATTAATTTAATTGCACCTGAGCACTTAGAAATTTTTACTAAAAATCCCAATGAAATTTTAAACAAAGTTGTTAATGCGGGATCTATATTTGTGGGTCAATATTCTCCAGAAGCAGTAGGTGACTATTTAGCTGGTCCAAATCACGTTTTACCGACATCAGGCTCAGCGAGATTTTCATCTGGTTTATCAGTTTATGATTTTTTAAAAAGACATTCGGTAATAAAAATGACTAAATCAGGTATTGAAAGATTAGGAACATCAGTTATAAATCTAGCTAAATATGAAAATCTCGAAGGTCACGCACATTCAATTAAAATAAGATTAAAAAAAGGAAAATAGTAATTGGCTAAACAAGAAACACTAGAATTCAAAGGCAAGGTAACAGAAATTTTACCTAACGCAATGTTCCGAGTTAAACTTGAAAACAACCATGAAATTTTAGCTCATACAGCTGGAAAATTGAGAAAGAATAGAATAAGAGTTTTAACAGGCGATAACGTTCAGGTGGAGATGACACCTTACGATTTAACTAAAGGTAGAATAACTTTTAGATTTTAGGCCTTGTAGCTCAGTAGTAGAGCAGTACCCTGAAAAGGTATGTGTCGTTTGTGCGATTCAAACCAAGGCCACCACCCCAAACCACGTATCATTATCTCTCAAAGTTGATAAACATAAACAGTATGAATAAAAAAATTGGTGTTGTCTGGTTAAGAAATGATTTTAGAATATTGAAAAATGATGCATTAGCTTACGCAACCCAAAATCATGACCATGTTTGCGCTCTGTATATTCTTAAAAAAAAAGATTTTAATAAGAGATCAGCACAACGTTGGTGGCTATACCAGGCACTTAAAAACTATAAAAAAAACTTAAGTCAATTAAATATTAATCTTGAAATAGTAGAAGCAAATTCTTATAAAGAAATTTTTGAAAAAATAGTAAAAAAAAAAAATTTCTCAATTTATTGGAACAAAGTTTATGAACCTGACTTCTTATCATTTGATAAAAAATTTTCTAATATTCTAGAATTAGAAAATATTAATTTTAAAACATTTAAAGGCAACCTTTTAAATGAGGTTCATGAAATAAAAAAAGGTGATGATACGCCTTACAAAGTTTTTACACCTTTTTGGAAGACAGCTGAAAAATTCTATTTAGATAAAGGGTTTAGTAAAAAACAAAAAACTAATATTAGAAAAAAAAAAACTAACTTTATAGGCCACTCCATAAATTTAGAATCTATTTTGCCCAAAAATAAATGGTACTTAAATTTTGAAAAATTTTGGAATCCCTCTGAAGAAGCGGCTCTAGAAAACATAAGACATTTTATAAAAAATAGCTTGTCTGATTACGGGGAAAATAGAGACATTCCAAATATTGAAGGAACGTCTAAAATCTCGCCATATTTAACTTTTGGTCAAATCCACATCGAAACTATTTGGGAAGAATGTCAAAATATTAAACTTAAAAACAATGGTTATAGAAAATATATAAATGAGCTGGGTTGGAGAGAATTTAGTCACAGCTTGATCAACTATTTTCCAAAAATGTTAAAAGGAAACTTGAGAAAAGAATTTGATCATTTTCCATGGCAAGAAAACAAAAAAAATCTAAGCGCTTGGAAAAAGGGTATGACAGGGTATCCAATTATTGATGCTGGTATGAGAGAATTATATAAAACAGGGTGGATGCATAACCGCGTAAGAATGGTCACAGCTTCTTTTTTAGTTAAGCATTTAAGAATACACTGGCAAGAAGGAGAGTCATATTTTAGAGATTGTTTATTGGATTTTAACGAAGCAAATAATATTGCTGGATGGCAATGGGTAGCAGGTTGTGGAGCGGACGCTGCACCATACTTTAGAATTTTTAATCCTATTTTACAGGGAGAAAGATTTGATCCTCTGGGTGATTATGTGAAAAGATGGATACCAGAGTTATCTAA
>Ga0307986_10000390_pt1 | contig 32788 bp, 42 predicted proteins | sample EllFjometageno82_FD_203170 | JGI IMG/M metagenome (GOLD analysis project Ga0307986, IMG submission 203170) | Marine microbial communities from Ellis Fjord, Antarctic Ocean - #82 | ecosystem: Environmental > Aquatic > Marine > Unclassified | place: Southern Ocean | collected 2014-10-09 | reverse complement strand
CCCGCCTCTTTTATTAGAGAGTTTAGCTGCCTCTTGTAATGCTTTTGTGGTGTTATACCCAAGTCCTGACTCCTTATCCATCGCGCCCATAACCCAGCTAAAAATAAACCTTAGATTTTCACGCCTAACTTCATCTTGCTGCCCCCTCCCCTGCGTATAAGAGAGTCCTAAAACTTGATTAGCGTCAGCTTCTTCCCTTCCAAGCTCTTCGAATTTAATAGCTAAATAGGTTATTTGTTCTTTGGTTAAAGGCTTACCAGAATTTAGCTGTTCAGCTAACGCAAGGAATCGCTTTCTTTGAGTCCTTACACTCATCACCTTCTACCCTGCATGCTTACAACGTTGTTTATTACACCGCCTTCAGCCTTACCTTCACACCAATCAGCAAACCACTGCATCATTGGTCTTCTAAGGTTCTCGAACTCAGAGCGCAGATAAGCACCACGCACAGCGTTCTTTTCTTGATGGTTTAATTGCCGCTCAATCGCATCAGGATTAAATCCGTTTTCATTTAGCACATCAGTAATCAACGACCTAAACCCATGGACAGTAACTTCATACCCAATTCTGTGGAGAGCTTTTCTGAGAGTGTTCTCGGACATGTAACCCGTCTTCGCGTTACTCGCCAAGACAAAACTATCAAATCCATTAAAAGTAACTGACTTTAATTGCTTTAGAGCTTCTATCGCTTGCTCAGGTAATGGGACTTTATGGGTGTGCCTATTTTTCATCCTCTCACCGGGTACAATAAAATCCCGGTTAGCGAAATCAATTTCACCCCATTTCGCCCCTCTTATCGCATGGTCTCTATGGCCGGTATACAAGGCTAGAAGTAACGCACAGACTGTTTAAGGATTGAGCCTTTGCTCTCCCCCAACCTTTTGAAGCTCGGATATTAGAGATGGCACATCGGGTTGCGATATTGCTTTTAAATGCTGTACTTGTGGCTTTCTAAAATAGGAACTATCAGCCATATCCCGAGCTGGATTGCGCTGACATCTGTGGGTATCTTTTCCGTAAGCAAAAATTTGGGCAGCTATACCCCGCGACCTTCTTGCGGATTCCTTCCTACCTCTATCGTAAACCGGCTTTAATGCCGTGAAGAGGTAACTCTCTTCTATTTCAGAGATAGGCAAACGACCCAATTCTGGCAGCAGATATAACCTTATGAGGCTTTCGTTTCTGTTTAAGTGCTTCGTGCTCCAGTGTTCTTTGTTATGCGTGATCCATTCGCGCGCCACTGCTCCAAATGTTTGGTTAGCTGAAATCGCTCTTTTAACTTTATTCGCTCTCTTCTCTGCAACAGGGTTCTTGCCCGCTATAATAAGATTTCTATTTTCGTCGGCTTTAGCTCTAGCGATCGCAATTGTTGTTACAGGGTAAGAACCAAGCCCTAAGGTTTGCTCTTTCGCGGTTACACGATAACGAAATACCCAAGTCCTACTACCATCAGTACGGCACCTCAATCTCAAACCAGCACCATCGTTTAGATAGTAAACCTTGGCCTTTGGCTTAGCGTTCTTACACTGAGTTTCTGATAGAAGTTTTTCGCCAGTCATATCACTCTCCAGCACCCAACTTGGTACCCAACTTATGTTGCCAGCACCCACTCTGGCACCCAACATTATACTAGTTGTATGTGAATGTCTGTAGTGGCTGGCGAAGATAAAGCACCCATAAAACAGGTGCTTATGGTGCTTCTGTGAAAGCTAGTGAAGGTTGGTGAAGGCTGGTTTGGCGGAAGAGGCAGGAGTCGAACCCAAAACGTAACACGTTGATTTTATGCAAATAAATTTATAGTAAATACTCAGGTGTTACTTATAGTGTTACTAAAAACGGATGTTATGTAATAGTAAGTCTCCGGTAGCTCTTCATGCACCACTAAATCCTATCATTCTTTCAACTAAATTTGCGCGTACCGCACCCATATGCCCCCTAGCGGGAACTAGCTCGCTAAGGCCCATCCGACCAGCCCAATGCCTATGAGCCTCAACAGCCATTACATCAGCCCTCTTGTAGCCTAAGGGGGCTTATTTGAGGGACGGGGGGCTTCTCAGCGCCTCTTTAATTGTTATAGTTGCTGCCAATACTTGCTAAAGCCAAATTTGAAACGGAGGTATCAATGAAAAATCTAGTGATGTTATCAGTCGTGTTGATTTTATCTGGATGCGGACCTATGAAACTACTCATCTCTACATTCTTCATCCAACTCTCTGACAGCCGATACTTGTAGAACCTTCTTTGTAATCAAAACAGGATACAGTTATGAAACAGCTTTTAACCGGAGCAATACTTTTATTTTCAATTAGCTTTTCTTATGCTGAGGAAGTAGACCCTAACATTGCGCTTATACAAAATGGCTTCGAGGCATACCTTAAAGATTTCATCGCCCGAGACGCGGCTGGACTGGCAACACACTTCCAATTTCCTTCATTAATTCAGGTCACAACCCCCGACAGTGTTTTTCATACAAAGGAGGAAATCATTAAATATTGGGAATCATTTCCACTGCAAGATGGATACGCATACAGTACGACGGACAGCCTGGAAATCCACCGCCTATCTGGTCCCATCTATTACTTAGATCTCGATTATTCTCGCTACAACGATGCTGACGAGCTTCTTTATGAAGGAAGCAGTATCTATCTTTATGGGAAAGAAACAGGTAGCTGGAAGATATTTTTCCAATGGACTGGAGATAGAGAATAACCGGCCTTATATATTTTTTAGAAATAATAAATGAACAAACAACTAGCAACTAACAGCAATAACCCTGCTCTGCTTTTCTGTTGGAGCTAATGCGGATATTTAAAGCCTCTCTGGGGAGTCTAAGACATGAATGCAACTGAACTATTAGAATTAACCTTAACTCTTAAAATAGTCTTATGGATAGAGCTTATAGTCTATATGGGTATTGCCTTATACGAAATATTTGATTCATTTGCCGATGCTAAGCCATGGGTTAAAAGGAATGGTAAATCTAATAGCTACTTATTTATAAAAGAGACTGTTGGCTACAAAATGCATGCCTCGGTGTGTTTTTTATTAGGATTTATAGCATTGAATGGCATCTTAGAAGGTGCTGTAACGAGATTTGAACTTGAATTAATTTTTGTCAGTCTAGCACTAATTATGATGTTACTTTGGATGACGATACTTCCCGGCAGACTTGGCTTTAATGTTTTGTTTCTAACTAAACCAGAAACCATCCTTCAAATTGTTATGCTCATCTTTTTTTGGGATTTAATAAGGCCTGAAATTTTGGTACTTTGTGCGTCTCTCAATTTATGGGGTTTTATTGTTTATTTCTCCCATACTCGAAAAAAAGCTCTTTTCCCTTATAAATATGAAACTCTAAGAAACGATGCAAAAGACGCTGGAGTTGATGGGAAAATTCTCGCTGTATTTGATAAGCTAGCAGGAAAATGAGGCGCTGATGGCTATTCATCTATGCTTACATAATCAATAAAGAATCTATAGGAGAAGAAGACGGTGCCAAAAGGATACTGGATTAATCATGTTGAAGAAATTATCGACCAAGAAGCATTTGATAGATACGTTACGAAGGTGAATGCTCTTATAGAGCGTGGCGAATTTAAAATGATTGCTATAGGTCCTGTCGCAAAAACTCAAATAGGCGAAAAAGATATGCAATTCGCAGCGGTAGCCGAGTTTGAGACATTTGAAAAAGCCATGTCCTTTAAAAGCCATCCTGATTATGTTGATGCACTTAATGAGCTTGGCGCTGACGAAATCGTCTCCGTAAAAAGAACAAGTTGTGTTGTGAGCGGTTAGTCACTCTGTAACCAAGTTGAGTGTTGTAAGGCCTTAGGTTTTGGTAGGTGTTTACACACTTATTAGCGGACTGAATGAGTAGCAAGCCCATAACCTCCACAGCCCAATGCCTATCCACTGGCTCTTCAGCCCGAGATAGCTCAACGTGGGTCTTCTCAGTCCATCCGCCTTGGGCCTTTAAGTAGAGCTGCATAGCTCTTATATCGCCACTTAGAGCCTTCTCATGCAACATTAACCCTACACACCTCCTTGCACAAGGATGGTTCCATCTCACCCCTATACATACTATTGTGGACGAATGGTTAGTTAATTTTGAGAGTTACTATGAAGCCTCTTATCCACACAGCCTTATTCCTTCTGCTTACCTCACTAACAGGGGCGTCCTATTCTCAGGCTTATCAAATTGAGTGTGATGCCTTAGTCGCACTATATAACTCAACTGGCGGGGCTAAATAATGAGTCGCGATGAATTCAAAAACCAATGGAAAGAACTGCGAGTTGCAGGTGTTACTTATCACTCGCTTAACGGATGGCTTAAAACGATCTCTAAACTCAAAGAATCAGGTGTTTCGGATGACGAGATTACACTTCTTTTAAAAGACCTACTTAAAAGAACTCGTTAAAATAAGTAAAAGCTATTATTAGTGAATTTTAAAAAATGAAAACTTTCTTAACAATATTCGCATATTTTTGTATCTGGACAACTCCTATTCAAGTTGCGATTGTCCTTTGGGGAATATTGATTGTTATTAATACTGATTATGGAATTCTGTCTCTAACCGGAATTGAATTTTTTACCCATTATCTCCAATTTTTTATGGTGATTATAGATTGGCTTTATACATGGCTTTGGAATCCGTGCCTAGATTTTGTCCTTGCTATACCAATTATTTTTGGCACAACGGTTAAAGCAGTTTTTAGTACTTGGCTAGGTTTTTGGATACTGGGAATAATAAAGCAATGATCAGCAGTAATGCTGAAGCTAAATGAAAAATGAAATGAATAAACTAAACTCTTTTCATTTCTTCCTAATCTGGATTTTTGGATTCTTTGCTTTACTTTCTTTTGACTTATTTATAGAAGGCATAGTATTTGAATACCTAGCATGGAATGGAACAACAAAAAATGATTGGTTTTTTGCTTTATGGTGGGGATTTGTAGCGATATGGTTTATATACGGAATAAAAACCTTGCATGAAAAAATTAAAAAGAAATAATACTTTTATCCTCTTTGCGTAACTTATATGAAAATCGCACTATTCGAGCTAAGCAATTCTCACAAAATTGACCCAGAAATTGCAAAATGGTGGGAAATTAAGCCTTGGTGTTTATCTGATCTAGCAAAAAAATGGTTCCAAAAGATGAAAAGGTGTTCACCTGAGATAAGAGAGACCTTACATGATGGGTTTCCTACTGCATGTATTGGTAAGTTCCCCTTTGCTTATGTTGACTCCTTTAAATCCCATGTCAATATCGGTTTTTACTATGGGGCGTTTTTACCAGATCCCAATAAAATTCTTATTGGAACCGGCAAAAGAATGCGCCACGTTAAGCTAAAACTAGGCTCGGAAATTGAAGGAAACGTATTGGAAACACTAATCGAGGAATCATATAAAGATTTAGAGCTTAGGCTAATCGAATCATTATGAACAAACTACTAACAACAATAACCCTGCTCTGCTTTTCAGCTGCTGCTAATGCGAGTTCGTTATGAAAAAAGTTAGCTTAGATGTTTGGGTTCAGCTAGTCGGCCTCTTGAGCGTTGTAGCAGGTTTGTTTTTTGTTGGATTTGAAATGAGACAATCCCAGCAAATAGCTTTAGCAAGTCAACAACAAGAAAGAGCATCATTAGTAACAGAGATAATCGGTTCTTTTGCTGAAGTGGACCCTCCAATAAGCATGTTAAATTATTTAGATGGAAATATTGATCTTTCTGATCCGGATAAAAGGGCAATAGTAGAAACTTTTGTTTATCGCATGTGGATGGTGTATGAAAACGACTATCTTCAATATGACCTCGGTTTAATGAATGAAGAAATTTGGCAGGCGAAATTATCATCCATGAGAAATATGTACAATCGATGCCAATTTAAAGATGTTACTGAGAAAGCGTTATCTTTTTCCAGCGAGGAGCTATTAACTCTACTAATCAATTCAGGCACTCATGAGAATGAAGATTTACCCGCTGACTGTCGTGATGACGAGGAGCTTCTTGAAACATTTAGCGGAGATGGCTCACTTGATGATGAAATGTATGATTCAGGATATAAAGATGGCTATGTTTCTTGGAGTAATTCTTCTTGTGAAATGGAAAGCCGCTTAAGAGCTAATCCTGAGAATGACTTTTACCAAAAAGGCTACGAGGAAGGCTATGCTGAAGGCGCAATAGATTGCAACAAGATGATCCTAACCGAAGAAATCCGGCCTCAGAAGGGCGAAACAGTCTTCGTTGAGGATTATGGAGAACTGGGAAACGACTCGCTTATTTGTCGGTATAACAATGGCAGAAGAACTGTTACGAAAGTGTACTGGTACGCACCTAATGACATTTTAGGGAGAAGCCAGTGTCAATCCATTGAGGATGCAAATTGATCCAGACTTTAGCGAAAATGGATTTTTAGATATGAACAAACTACTAACAACATAATTCTGGTTTTCCTTTTCCTGGTAATCTTAGTTGCCAACCCCATACTAAAGAGTTAATTTAGGATAACTAGTAAATAATAAGGAGTAACCCAATGAGTGAAAAAGTCGCAGATTTTGAGTTAAAACACAAAGGTTCAAACTATTCTGAAGGGGAAAATGGCAAGCTGATTAACGTTGCTAATTGGGCGAGTGAAGGTGATATGGCAGTCTATGGAGCTGTCTTTGGCAGCCTGAGAACAGTCCATGATATTAATGACCCAGATGCAGACACAGGCCCAGTATCTTGGGCGGGTGAAGGTTTTCTCCCTGATGGCTCAAGAACAGTTGGATTTCTATCAGGTACTTGGGAAAAAGCTGGCAATCATGTGTGGAAATTAAGTATGACCGGAAGAGACTCCGCAGTAGGTGAAACTCGAGTTGAAAGCAAAATTTCTCTTGAAACTCTCACATGGTCAGGAACTATATACAAAGCATAAATGGTAAGAAGGGCTAGTTACTTTGGTAGTTAGCCCTTCAATCTTTAAAAATTCCTACTCTGCTTGATTTCCTAGTAACCGCCCAGCCAGCACCCCACCCTAGGGGGTACACCCCGATAAGGCAGAAATCACAAATTAATAAATCGAACTTTAATTAGTTTAATTGCCCGCATCACTGGTCTACAGGCCGCGAAAGGTCGGCATTTAAGATGAAGTGCTGAGCTAATTACCTTGCTTCAAATAGGAATAATTCTCATTTAGATTTAAGGGTTGCTATACCTACCCCCATACCCCGCTTAGTCAGCACACCCATCCTCAGGGTACACCCCCCTTTAATTCCCCTCGATTCTCTACGCCGGTGTTCTGAAGCGCGAGACATGGTGTCTGGAAGGATAGCCAAAATGATGATATTCGATTTTGTCATGTCCATTAATGACCTCGCTTATTAATCAATCTTTGCGCCACCAATTCTAGTTTCGTAAACACTAGTAAACCTTATATTCACTTGTAACTAAATGAACATAAGTGGAATAAGTTCCGTTGAGAACGGATAAAGGGGTTTTCTGGATACGCCAGTCTCCTGATCGCTCATTCCATTGGGGTCGTGGTGATATTGTTGGTATATGGCTCCTTCACTACCCTAAGCACTGTTATAGAGTTAGCTTAAGTATTAGTGTGACTTTGACGCACTAGTTACCTGCTCAGAATCACATACAAAGCGATTCGGGAGCATGTAAACGTAGTTAAAGAATTTCTGCCCTTTTGGTTTGTGCTTCTTTCGGAGTATTAAGCCAAGAGAGTCAGCTAGTTTCAATTTCCTAGATACTGTTTCTCTTGTGTAAGCTGTTCGCTCGGCCAATTGAGTCTCGGTCGGATAAGCTGGCTTTCCGTCAACGTCCATATAAAAACTAATGACATGCAATATATGCCTTAGCGTCGGGTCTTGAGGTGCTTCTGTGCAAACAAATTCGCGGTATTGGAACAATGGCTTCCGATTTCCTTTTGCATACCTATTCGCGTTACTAATGATCTCGTTCACTTCTCGATCCATCAGAGGTGGAATACATTGATATTGGTTTATCTCGAATATCTTCGCACCGATCTCTCTAGCCTTCACCCCATCGTTTCTGAGCGAGCAAGCGATACTGAATAACGCCTCGTTTCTACCTCCTTTGGGTATGAGAGCCGTTCTATCAGTCTGTGTAGCTTTCTTCTGTTGTTCTAGTAAGGCAGTGAGCCATTTGGGAGCGTTTAACAGATTGCTAGGATCAACCTCCCATTGGTACAAATTGCCGTTAGCATGGACGGAAGGAGCCGCCACGATGTAGCCGCCATTCCCTCTAATATCAATTCCTGATGCTGGCGAATTAGCTCGTGTCTTAATCGGAGACTCGCAATTGAATAGAAAATGTTTCCCGCTGCCAGTTCTCTGACAGGCAGTTTTCTCAAACTCTCCATGTTCATTAAACAACACTTTAAGACTTTCTTCGCCCCCATTCCGGGGGTCAACATCGACAGCAAAAACGCCAGATTCCTCTCCTGTAGCAATTCCAATGTTTGCCTTAGGCCATTTAAGCCACCAATTCTCTATAATTTCTTCATTCGTAGTCGCTTTTTTCTGCCATGCCTTGAGTCGCGGCGTTTTCCCTTTGTCTACTAACGGGTGAATGCGCCATCCCATACGAGCATAGTCAATCGCCGCTTCTTTCAGCGATAATTGACCAGCACCGGACAAAAGTATTACTTCACCCACGAGTTACACTTTGACCAAACTCAGTGGAACGACATACTGCTGTTCTTCTGAATTATTCGGGAAACCCCACCGATAGATTGTCGATTTTTCATCGATTTCCTCCAGTTTGTCTATGCTAAGCTGCGGAGTTTTCATCGTCGCTCGCACACTTGCTATTTAACTGATCATAATCGCACGATTTGACCCCGCAGCAGGTCGATGCCAGCGGTAGAACAGCACGGACCGCTTCTAATCGGAGAATCAACTTTTCTTTAGCCTCTGGAGATAATTTTCTCTTCTTTCTAATGCCTAAGAGGGAAAGGCTTTTAAGAACAACATCCTTATCCCTCACTTGGGTATAGGCTTCACCTGTCAATACTGCGAACTTAGCTTCCTGCTGGAACATTTTTATAATGCTGTGAAGTTTTCTGGTACTGAGAGGTTTCAAACTAGGGGCCACCAACCAAATATCAAATAGACCATTATCAAGCATTGATATTTGTGCAAACTTACCGACTATTCGCGACTCACCATCAACTACTTGGAATGCGCTAGATGAAACCTCGTTTTCAAATAGTCTGCGGAGGCTCATGATGCTGCCTCCTGACTACGTGATGCCTTAACTCGAGATGCAATCCACTCCTCTATGTCACTCTCAAGCCAACCTACAGCTCTAGCGCCGAGTTTAATTGGAGCAGGAAAGTCTCCTGACTGGATCAAGTAGTAAATATTGGTTCGGCAGTAGCCAACTTTATTATGTAGTTCAGGCCACCGGATGATGCGACTATTAAATCGATGTAAATCCACCATGTTGATACCTCGCGTATCTTGTTGAACATGGTCAGGCATTTTAAGCACAATATGCAGCATGTAACGGACAAGTTTGAAGGATTTTGTCCGGACTAACTATCTGTTTTTATTAGCATTCCATCTTCTGTAGCCCTTAAGAAAGCTCTCGATGTCAATTTCATAATCATTAAACACTTCTGATAGAAACTGCTCTGCTTTTTTTGAGAGAGTTTCCTTGCTCGAGAAATTTTGCCATCGATCAAACAGGGCATACTTCGACCCTAAGTTCTGGTCAAATTTAGTCTTCGCGTAGCTATTCCGAAACGAATGCGTTCTGCCAAAAAAAGCCTCATCAAGAGATTGATTGCCGCCACTTTGCAAATAGAAACCAATACATTTACTCGCGCAAATCATAACCTCGGCAGGAGGCTCTAAATCCATTGAAACAAATGCATGAAAGCACTCGAGCGGACTATCGAATCTTTGCTCCCACTCTGGCGGTACAACCCCCTCCCCCTTCGTGACTTTTCTTAAACCACCAACACCAAAAATTACACCATTATTAATTTCTAAGGCAAGAGACTCTTTAACAGCGAGTGCAACTTCCGTGTGATTCCAAGTTTTATAATTTTCCGCAAGCTTCTCAGCTTTTTCAAACCGCATAGACGACATAATTAAGCCACCTTCAGTTTAGTACTTCTTGAAGCTTCTATATGAGTAGACCACCATTCCATGATTTCTCGTCGTTGAAGCAAAAACTTGGCATTGTTATAGGAATCTCTTACTTTGTCAGGATCGCCATGCGCTAAGGCCATCTCGATGATGTCCGGCCTAAATCCTTCTTCGTTCAACGTTGTACTTGCCAATGCACGCATACCATGAGCTACTAATTTCCCTTTGTAGCCCATTCGTTTTATTGCCATGTTAGCAGTCTGCGAGCTTGTACAGTGCTTTGGTTTTCGGTCAGCGGGAAACACATAATCTAGATGGCCAGAAATCGGCTTCATCACAGACAATAAGAACAAACAATGATTAGAAAGCGGAACAGTATGAACTCTCTTTGCTTTCATTCTTGGGGCCGGAATCACCCAAAATGCTTCTTCTAAATTAATTTCTTTCCATCGCGTTCCTGCCGCCTCACTTGGTCGCACCATCGTGTGTAATTGCCACTCGATAAGGCATCGCGTAGTAAGAGTAATGCTCGCATATGCAAGTTTATTCATAAACTTTGCTAGCTCTTGTGGCGCGATTGTCGGTAAATTAGAATGGCTTGCTGATTGAAATGCATCTTTAATGCCGTACAGCCGATTCTCGGCAATCAGTCCTGTATTTTTTGCGAACGTCATTATCCGAACCAACCTCGCACATATTCTTGAGACAGTCTCAAGCTTACCCTGAGTAGCTAACGGCTTAATTGCATCAATGGCCATCACTGGCGTAATTTCTCCGACAGCCACATCGCCAAGAACCGGCATGACATGTGTCATCAACGAGCTTTTTATATCTCTTGCATAACGAGGGGTAATCTCGGCCCTTGTCGCGAGCCAAGCTTCCATTACTTTCTGAAGGGTATTGGATGAGGCTTGTACAGCCTCGTTGTTTCTATTTTTTAGATAGGTTGCAGGGTCGACATTATCCGCAAGAAGACTCAAATGCTTTTGTCGAGTATCCCTCGCAGCTTTGAGCGATACATCTGGATAAACGCCAAGACCTAGGTTGGTCCTGATTTTTGTATGGGGTTTGTAATAGTTAAACACCCACGTTCTCGCACCATTCGGCTTAACTCTAAAGTACAACCCGCGACCGTCTGCAAGGCTGTATTCCTTCGCTCTCGGCTTAGCACTCCGTAACTGTGTATCCGTTAATGGTTTAACATTCCTTGGCATTAGTAACATCTCACTACAGGGTTTATCCAGTGTTACTACAGATGTTACTTAAATATTTTGCTCTAGGGAAGTCTTGTTGAACCTTAATGATTGCTAAATCACCTTAAATAAAGAGGTTTTCTGAAAACAGTGGTCAGTAACGGCAGGTATTGAATAGTGGTTTGGCGGAAGAGGCAGGAGTCGAACCCACCAAGCCTGTCATTAACAGACTTCACCGGGTTTGAAGTCCGGGCACCCCACCGGGGATGATACTCTTCCGCCGACGAGTTTATCATAATCAGGATTGGAGTCACCCTCCCCCGGCACTCACTGGGTATCGTTCAGACTCCAGTCATATCTGAGATGACGAATGCGAACATCATCGGCTCTTAGCTGATTCGCTGTTGCCATATCTACGTCTAGCTCAGCCGCATACCCAGCCAAGAATTCGGCCACCGAATCAATGCCACCCCAGCCCTTCTCGAAATCTTCTTCATACCAATCGAAGATGCTCGAAATATACATGCGTCCATTGTCATAGTAGTTACGACTGCGATCGGACAGAAACTGTTTCGTGCTGTCTTCCAACTGCATCTCCAGCTTATCACTTACGAAGGCCTCGGCACGAAGTGCAGGACAGCCTATCGCTGCGCAATTAACGACAAAGTGAATCCTAGGCTCCTGATAGCGACCCCAGCCTCGGATCATGCCGTGCTCGATCTCATCGAGGGTTACCGGCTCACCGAACAAGTTGGCAAATTTCTGATTCCAGGCAGAGGATAAGAAGAAGCCGATATCACGAATGGAATCGATATTGGGGTATTCCTCCAGGATCACGTCGACAGTGCAAGCATTGTAGACGTTGATCAGAAAGGCTAGCTGAGCAGGCGTCGACCAGCTTTCGAAGGTGCTGCGCGGCACCGTAGCGACCTCTGCTAGGTAGGCTTTCAGGACTGCCCGATCTGCTGCCATTCCCGAATAATCAACCTGTGTGGCGATTCCATCATCAAGAACTCTTACATGCTCTCGAAGCAGACCGTCCCACTCATTGTGATCGAAATCGGCCAGAGCGAGGGCCGGAAGCAGTAAAAGTATGTAGGTGAATATTTTAAGCGAGCAGTGCAAGTTAGTTTCCTTGTGCGTGTGTGACGACTTTCTCATTCTATAGTTAAAGTGCTGGAAGCTTCCCACTCATTGGGCTGTAGCGCTATCATGGCCTGTTTAAATGAAGTATGCTTCAAGCAACTTTGGCACGCTGCCTCCCCATATTCAACACAATGAAACAACATATTGAAACAGGCTTAAAGATTAATTTCCAGCGGTCAATATAACAAGAAAGGCTTTAGCCGAATCTATTTCAAAATAATTTACTCTTTGCCAATTAGGCCTAAGAGAATCGATTTAATAGGAATCGAGAGATTGGAGAATCACCATGAAGCACGCTGAGATTACCGGATGGGGAAAATGTGTACCACCTGCGGTGCTCAGCAATGATGATCTCGCCACATTCATCGACACCTCCGACGAATGGATCGCCTCCAGAACCGGCATCCGCGAGCGTCGCATCTGCCATACAAACTTTTCAGACATGGCGATTGTGGCGGCGAAGCACGCCCTAGCGGCAGCTGACATGGACCCAATGGAGCTGGATCTCATCCTGCTCGGGAGCCTTACAAACGACAGCCTCTGCCCTAACACTGCCTCACTGGTTCAAGATGCCATTGGCGCCCGAAACGCCGCATCGATCGACATTAACTCTGCCTGCACGGGCTTCCTCTACGGTCTGCACATCGGTACCAACCTTATTCGCACCGGCGCTCACAAGAAAGTATTGGTTATCGGCGGTGAGTTTATATCGCATTACATGAACTGGGCCCAAAGAGACGTTGCTGTTCTATTTGGTGATGCATGTGGCGCAGTGGTCATCGAGGCTACCGACAAAGAAGTCGGGCTGCTGGCAGCCAAGATCGGTTGTGAGGCCGATGCAAAATACGCCATTCAGATTACTAATCTCGGCTCGGCCTATAGCCGACTCAGCGACGAGTTCTTATATGTCGGATGGAACTTCGAAGGACAGGAAGTCTTCAAGCGCGCAGTAAAAGCAATGTCTCAAGCCTGCCTCGACGTTCTTGAAGAGACCGGCGTGAGCCTCGATGAAGTGAATCTAGTCGTACCCCATCAAGCGAACAAGCGAATCCTCGATGCCCTCGCGAAGCGGGTAGGCATCCCTCAAGAAAAAGTATTCGTCAATGTTCACAAATACGGCAATACCTCTGCAGGTACCATTCCAGTTGCACTCACCGAGGCTCTGGAAGAAGACAGAATTAAACCTGGAGATTATGTGCTGTCTGCCACCTTCGGTGCCGGACTTACCTGGGGAGCTGCCCTCATTCGCTGGGGAGACCGCGTAACTCCTCTACAGATCAGCGATGCCGAAATGCCACCTTGTAATCAGACCGCATTAGAAATTCTCGCACCTCAGATAAAGCGCTACACAGAGCACGCTGCGAAGTCTACGAGTGACTAATTGTCTGTGTATTTAGTCAGACTAAGCGGCTAATCTAGGCCTACCCAACTCGGGCCCCTCTTTCTACACGAATGGAACCTACTGTGAGTCTGTCTTTTCTCATCTGGAGTACTATTATCGCGGCCTTCGTCGCCTTCTGGTGGGGTGGCGACAAGGTCAAGAGCCTCGCCATGACCCACGTGTACAGACTTTGTAAAGAACAGAACCTACAACTATTGGATCAGACTATGGTCTTGAAGGGGGTCTGGCCGGTGCGGGACAGCGAAGGCTTAATGAGACTGAGAAGACGCTATAGCTTCGAGTTCACATCAACCGGAGAGGCGCGGTCTCAAGGCACCGCAGAGCTACACGGCATGCGCCTGCACAAGCTGCACCTCGATCCTCACATGCTGCCCGATGACCACGACAAGTTTTTAAACTAGTGATCTATGAGGACCCTAGGCATCGATCGACCTCCTGAGCGCAGGATAGAATAGCAGTAGCGCATCGGCTCGGGCCGCCACATAGATAATCATCGCCCACCACAGCCCGTTCACCCCAAACCTATCCATCAGTATCCACCATGCAAGCAGGAAAACAGCGATGGAGAGAAAGGCTGCATTGCGCATCTGACGAGTAAACGAAGCACCGATAAAAATACCGTCCAACTGGAAGGCGGCAAAAGAAAAGAAGATGTAAATCGCCGCCAGAAACACTGAACTGCGCGCCGCATCTTGAACGAGTTCGATGTCGGTCAGAAGAGACACTGCAACATTGCCAAATAGTAGAAGCAGCAGTGCCAATACCGTGGCCGTCACTAGAGCGAGTATACTCGAACGCTTCACCGCGATATCGAATGAGTCTCGACGCTTCGCACCCACAGAAGACCCAACCAGAGATTCGACGACGAACGCATAGCCGTCGAGAAAGAAGGCGGCGAAAGAGATCAGCTGCAACAAAATATGATTTGCGGCGAGCACGACATCGCCAAACTGCGCACTCTGATTAATGAAGAAACCGAAGGAGAAAACCAGCAACAGCGTGCGAATCATGATGTCTCTATTCGCTGCAAGCATCTTCCTAAGCGAGGCGACATCTAACAAGCGAGATCGCGGCCAGAATTCGCTGCCAGGCGTACGACGAGAATTTAACTCACGCACGATAAGCCAGATCGCGAATATCACGGCAGACCATTCCGCGATGATAGTGCCTAATGCAATACCCGCAGCACCCCAGTCAAGAACTCCCGCAAAATAGATATCGAGAGCAATATTGAGCCCATTGAGGAATAGCTGTACGAGCAGCAGCTGACGGCTATTGCCTAAACCTATCAAAACCCCCATCAAGGCAAATGTGGCGAGGGTAGCAGGTGCCCCCCATATACGAATACTGAAGTACTGCTGTGTGACTTCTTCAACGGGGGCGCTGCCATCTAGCAAAGACAGAGCCATAAGCCGAATCGGCCACTGCAGCATTATCAGCAGTAGGCCTAGGCCTACTGCTAACACAAGCGCTCTGCCCAGTATCGCGCGAATTTCAATCTGATCATCTGCACCCAAGGCTTGCGCGACCGAACCCGTGGTACCCATGCGCAAGAAGCCGAAGCTCCAATAGACGAAGGAGAATATCAGCGCCCCAAATGCTATCGCACCCAAGTCGGTTACGCTGCCAACGTTGCCAATCACTGCGGTATCGACGAGACCGAGCAGAGGCACGGCGGCGTTAGCCAGAATGATGGGCCAGGCTTTTTCGAGTAGGTAGCTATAACTTATGGATTCGGGGCTTTTCATATTTCTATGCGTTGCCTAGCAGGCAATCTAGTTAATTAACGCTTCCCCCGACATGGCGCAGGATGACGCAACATGAGACCATCTGCCCCCAAGCAAAGCAATAGATCAGGATACTCAGAATGATTTTACTTCACCATCTACGTATCGGCCGCTCGCTTTTTACTGTGTGGCAGCTGGAAGAGTTTGGGATTGAATACGGTATCAAAGTTTACCACAGGAATCCGGAAACATTTCTCGCCCCTGCCGAGCTAAAGGCAGTTCATCCACTCGGAAAGTCTCCAGTAATGGAAGACGGCGATCTTTTGCTCTCTGAGTCCAGCGCAATCACGACTTACCTGCTGGAGAAATTTGATACCGCGAATAAGTTCTCACCGCCAAGAGAGGATATTGCCAACTGGGCAAACTTCACTCAGTGGCTGCACTATCCAGAAGGCTCGGTGTTCTGCCCTCTACTCGTCAAGATGCTTCTACTGCGCTCGAAGGAGCCTCATGTCACTTTGACTCCCTACAGCGAACGAGAAACAGCTTTACATCTCAGCCACATAGAGAATCAGTTAGGCGACAATGAATATATTTTGGGCGACAAATTTACGGCGGCCGATTTTGGCGTGACCTATGTTGTTTCTCTTGCTAAGCGCCTAGGTCTGCTGGATTCCTACGCGAGCCTGAATGACTACCTAGAACGGAATCTTGCTCGAGATGCTTTCAAGCAGGCTGTCGAAAAAGCCGTCGAGTAAAAAGACAGTCGGCCTACCTATTAAGAACGGCGAATTCTTCTAGCGTCTTTAGCTTTCCGGAAAACCGAGCCTTCTCCGAGCCACGTGCGTAACGACGCGCCCTGATCAGATTCTCGATCACGGCTTCCCTATCACCCAACTGCTGATTCACTATCGCCAATTGATGATAGAAGAACTGCTCGTTGTGTTTGTGCGCAATCGCTGTCTGCAAATGACCCATCGCCTCATCAAGATCGCCTGCCGCAATACTGCTCTCTGCTAGAGCGGAATGGTAGTAGGATTTTGATTTCGGAACGATTCGACTTCCGCCTCAATCAATTCAGCCTGCTGCTCTTGCCCGCTAGCTCTATAACTATTCGCCGAATACATTTTGTCATCGAGCTCTATAGCTCGCTCGTACGCAGCAATTGAAAAATCCTGCTCGCCCACTCTGGCGTAAATAACCCCTAAGTTATTCCATGCAATGGAAGAGTCAGGGTCAGCCTCTAGAGCCTGCTTTGTGTAAACATAGGCGAGTGGTAGATCTTGATCTAACAGGGCCTCAATACTCTTATTGCTATAAAAGAGAGAGACCACTTGCTGCTCGGTAATGCGCTTCCTACCCGAATTGATACTGAGCACGGCAGGATTGATATCAGCCGTGTAGCGTAGGCTATTATTCGATCTTTGACCTGCGATCTGCGCCCCTCTAACCACTACCGCCGTCCAACCGAATGGGTCGTTGGGTTGTAAGGAATTCCATGTCTGATTTAAGTAGGAGTCGTCCAATTCTAGGGAACCGGTCACGTTAATGTGCTGGTTGTTAATCCAATTACTTCTATCCTTGCCCCAGCAGGGAGGAGCAAGCACTAACTGAAAGTCAGCGGGCACATCTACATAGCGAGCAGCAGCCACAAACATGACCGAGAATGAAAGACAGTTCATTTTTCGATTGCTATTTAGCTGGCCCAGCGAATAGGTCTCTGTTACATCGAAGTCGTAGTCACGAAAGTGGCGATATAGCCATGCGCGCATCTTCGAATAACGTTCATGCTCGGAATCTGCAGAGCCTATAATCCGATCTAGGTCTTGTTGATAATTTGCAGGAAGTTCGAACAAATCAGGTTGATCGATAGTCGGAAATCCTTCTAAATCATCAACAAAATACGCGTCCACCAGCAAGTCCGAAGGATCCGTTATGAGATATTGAGGCTGTGAAGGCAATGAAGAACAGCTGCTTAGAGTTATAGCAATTGTTGCCAACAACAATGATATGGAAGAGCTTCTGAACATATCCCTTTCCTCGACTGCTTAGCTTTCAACCTTATCCGAATATCAATGTTTTACCAATCAATACAGCTATTTGCTTGAAACCTGCTCGACATGCCCCATACTACTTATAACGACTTGTAGAACTTCCAACTCAATATTATCAGTCGGCATAATCAAGAAGACCCGCATTGGCGTCTCTCTGTTTCCTATATAGGACAAGGCCATGACTGATTCAATCGAAGTTGAAGAAACCGCACCTAGCGGTCTATTCAGTACAGCAATTAATATTCTTGCTGCCCCCAGCGAAGCTATTGCTGAAATTCAACAGCGGCCCACGAAATTATTTCCTTTAGGACTAGTGTTAATTAGCACTGCACTTTCGATGGCTTGGTATTTCAGCATCGTCGATTTCTCTTGGTACGTTGACGATATTCTAACCTTGCAAAATATTCCTGAGGATCGGCTCGAAGAGTCTCGTGAGGCAATGCTCTCCTTATCGCAGAATATGTTTATGCTCATCGCCGTTGTAGGCGGCACGGTTTTTACCCTTGTCTATTATTCACTTCAATCCGGTTATCTCGCATTAATCTCGGCACTTACTGGCGATGGCCAAAAATTTAGTAGGTGGTTCTCTCTAGTCTGTTGGACTTCTCTCCCCGTGCTCTTAGGTGTAGCAGGAATGATAATGACGATTCTATTGAGTCCAAACGGTCAATTGAGCCCTACTGAGCTCAATCCGTTAACCCTACGGAATTTGGGCTTTGTATCTGACAACAACTCATTAAACACGCTGTCCGACTTCTTTAACCTAACTATGATCTGGAGTATTGGCCTGCTAACCATGGGCTATAAACACTGGCAGGGGTCGAGCCTCATCAAAGCGATTGTAGTAATAGCGACACCGTATCTACTCATTGCTTCGATTTGGGTCTTTGTTGCGCTCACTTAATCTCAAAAATGTTGGCATCTAACGTGTTTGCTGTAACTCTATGGGTCTAGAGACGTTATAACTTGTGAACTATTCGGTTTATGACTTTCAGGAAAATGGATTCGTTCTATGAATGCAAAGAAATTGGTATTGGTCCTGCTACTAGCCGGATCTGTGATTGCCCTACCCTTTATTAATCGAACCTACTTCGGCAGCGATGCGAAGGAGGTCAACGTCTCCATGTTGTCTCAGCGCGTCATTAGCCCCTCGATTCTCGCCTCGGGCTTTCTCGCTCACGAAGAAGAGGTCATGCTCAGCTCCGAAGTTATAGGAAAGGTATCTGAGCTGTTCGTAGAGGAAGGCGATACGGTTACTGAGGGACAGTTGCTTCTGCAGGTTGATGACAAAAACTTCATCGCAGGGCTGGAACAATCAGAGGCTGCGGAGCGCATCAATACAATCGACATAGAAAGACAGGAAGTTCGCATCGCGAACCTGTCTAGGCAGTTCGAGCGCAGCAAGAGTCTGCACGAGCAAAAAATGATCGGTGACGATGAGTTCGACACCATCAAGAATCAATTAGACCTTGCTCGAATCGATTTGAAATCATCCACAGAAAGACTTACCCAAGCGCGTGCGCAACTAGACCAGGTAAATGACAACCTGAGCAAGACTAGGATAGTTTCTCCAATCGAAGGCGTTATCACCAGCCTAGATATCAAGGTAGGCGAAACAGCCATTGCAAGTTCAACAAATATTCCCGGCTCCTCTCTCATGACTATCGCGAACCCGGCGAGCATCTATACAGAGGTCTTGGTAGACGAAGCTGATGTTGCCAACATCGAGATTGGACAACGAACGGAGATCGTTGCTATCGCCTATCCCGACCAGCCCATGCAAGGCGTCGTGCGCTATATTGCAAATACAGCGAAGATCGCGCCGGGCCGACAGGGACTGAGTTTCACGGTTAAGATCGAGATCACAGACCCAGGCGATGTTGTACTTCGCCCAGGCATGTCTTGTCGTGCTGAGATATTCACACGACAGGATCAGGAAGTAATCGCTGTACCTATTCAGGCGGTGATCTTCGAGGAAGACCGGTCTGCTCTGCGTAGCGAGTATTTCGTGTTCGTGAACGACAACGGCATTGCTAGAAAAACCAAGATAGAAGTTGGTATTTCCGATGACGAATATCAGGAATTGATGAGCGACATCGATGACAATATCGAGATAATTGTCGGCCCCGATCAGGAGCTCCGGCACCTGCTAGAAGGCGATCGTATCGATGCCACTCGCGTAGAGCTCCAGTAAGCCCTATGGCACTAATCGAACTTAGCGGCATTACCAAATATTACGAAATGGGCGACCAGGTCGTAAAAGCACTCGATGGAATCGACATTGAAGTTATTGAGAATGACTACGTCGCCTTTATAGGCTCCTCCGGTTCCGGCAAGTCGACCATGCTAAATATCTTGGGTTGTCTCGATAAGCCTAGCAGCGGTCAATACCACCTGAATGGCAAGAACGTGGAAAGTCTCGACCCAAATGAACTGTCCGAGATTCGAAACCTCGAAATCGGGTTTATCTTCCAAAGCTTTAACCTGTTGCCGCGTGCCACGGCTCTTGGCAATGTGATGCAACCCTTGGTTTATCGCGGCATCGGTTATCGCAAGCGCAAGGAAATGGCGATGGAGGCACTGCAACGTGTAGGCTTGGGCGATCGAGTTGATCACTTGCCCAATCAGCTTTCTGGCGGACAACGCCAACGGGTAGCCATCGCTCGCGCTCTGGTGACCCACCCTTCAATTCTGCTCGCCGACGAACCCACGGGAAATCTTGATTCGCAGACCACCATCGAAATCATGCAATTGTTCGATGATCTCCACGATGAGGGACACACTCTGATTGTCGTGACCCATGAAGACGAGATCGCACAACACTGCCACCGCGTAGTCGAGATGAAAGATGGCAGAGTGTTCAACGACAGTACAAGCAACTCTGCCGCGGTGACCAGCTAATGTTCTTTGCACTCATAGAAAGTTCCCGTTCCGCCTTAGCATCGATAATTGCCCATGGGTTACGCAGCTTCCTAACAACACTAGGCATAGTTATCGGGGTTGCTAGCGTTATAGCCGTGATATCTGTCACTCAGGGAATGAGCTCATTTATCGGCGAAACCTTTGCCTCACTAGGATCCAACAGCCTCACCATCCAATCCTATACCCCCTTCGAAGACCAGATGAAGGGCATCCGCGCCCGGCTCACGCCAGAGGATATGGAGCTGATCGAGAGGCGCGCTGAAGGCGTAGCATCTATTACCCCCATTCTCTACGCGAATCGTTCCTCGCAGATTAAGTTCGGATCCCAGACCGCCTTCAGTCGAATCATGGGTACCACCTATGCCTTTCAGGAGGTCTCGCAGAACTACATGTCTGCCGGCCGGTTTATTGCGCAGAGCGATAATTTGACCCGCAGGAGAATAGTAGTTATCGGCGACAAGGTTCGAGAGAATCTCAACATGCCTGATAATCCGGTTAATGAGTATGTGGATATCGGCGGCGAATGGTTCAAGGTCGTTGGCCTAATGGAAGCTAAGGGAGAGATCATGGGCCAGAGTCAGGACGATATCGTACTGATGCCCTACAGCACTATGCGCAGCCTGCAGGGCAATCAGGCGCGTACCGATATTCAGATTCAATTGAGCCTGAGCGAATCTGCTGTTGTAGAGAATGTGACAACCCAGCTCACTACCCTACTGCGCAATGCCCATGATTTGGACAGTGATGAAGATGACGATTTTCAGATACAGACTGCCGAGCAGCTGATGGAAACCTTCGATACGGTGATCAACATGGTCACCATCGTTATCGGAGGCATCGTTAGTATCTCGCTCCTTGTAGGCGGCATCGGCATCATGAACATCATGTTGGTCTCAGTCACCGAACGCACACGCGAGATTGGTATCTGCAAGGCAATAGGCGCGAAACGCCACCATATTCTGATGCAGTTCCTGATCGAGGCGCTTCTGCTCTCCCTGCTAGGCGGTTTAATCGGCTTAGCGATTGGCTATGGCCTCGGCACGCTCATCTCCAGCAGTATTCCCTCGTTTCCGCCAGCCAGCATCCCTTTTTGGTCCGTAGCACTGGCATTAGGCTTTTCCGGCTTTGTCGGCGTACTCTTCGGCATATTGCCGGCCGCCAAGGCGGCTAATCTAGACCCCATTGATGCGCTGAGATACGAGTAGGAAGCCTTTGATGAAGCTGGATCGTGCGCTGCTGAAGAAGATTCTCTACATCATGATCATTCTCGCTATCGCACCTTTCGCCCTAGAAGTACCCCTCATAGCCGATGTTGCAGGCGCTGATTTTGCAGTTTTATTCGCAATTTATTATTTAAAGTCAACGAGTTATATTCTTCTGGAGCGTTGGCTGGAATTTAAGCGTAGCGTGACCGCCGTCTGCACCTTGCTGGCTGAGCTCTACTTTTTTAGACCCCGAGTCGTGGTCACTCACCTCGCCGTTAGCAGCCTTTTGCTCAGTTGCCTGATGTGGCTGGCCCCGTTGTATCTAAGCTCAGGCTTGCTCAACTGACTTCCATCAACTTCTTATGCACTCAAGCTACTGCAATCCAGTCAAAGAATGTGCTAATCTCCGTTTCAAATTGACCACCGAAAGAATTAAATAGCCCTAGCAGTGTTTAAACATTCCGCAGACCGTTGGCCAGTATTCTTCATTCTTTGCCTTAGTGCATTGGACTTTGCCCTCTATTTTCTAGTCAGCAATGTCTATGTTCTTGGTGCCTATTTCTTTCTGATGATCCTCCCCAAGTCACAGATCTGCGCCTGGAATCACCACCACCAACACGCACCTACTTTCAAAACCCTAATTCCCAATCGCATACTAGAATTCTTCTATGCCTTACACACCGGCGTGACAACCAATCTCTGGGTGCTGCATCATAACTACGGGCATCACAATAACTTCCTCGACCAAACAAAAGACGAGAGCCGCTGGACGCGAAATGACGGCACACAGATGGGAGAGATGGAATATAGCTTGTTGATTACTGTGACCGCTTACTATCGAGGCTATATAGTAGGAAAGGAACACCCGAAGGAGCAGCGAAGCTTCATCCTCTATACAATTATTACATTCGCGATTGTCGCAGGTTTGGTAGCTTATCAACCAACGGCTGGACTATTGCTATTCGTCCTACCCATGATCGTTGGCCTATTTATGACAGCATGGGCAACTTACGATCATCACGCTGGTCTGAATACCGAAAACGAATTTGAGGCATCATTTAACAATACCAATCGTTGGTACAATTTATTCACCGGTAATCTCGGCTACCATACTGCTCATCACTATAAGCAGGGCCTACACTGGTCGAAACTGCCTCAGCTACACGAGAAGATTAAAGACAAGATCCCTGAAGAGTTAATTCAAAAAACCTGGGTGTAGAATCAAGAATTGGATTAAAGAACTAGAATAAAGAACGGCACAAAAAAAGGGGATCAATACGATCCCCTTTTTTTGTGCGTACTGATGTTCGAAGAACTAACTCACTAGTTACTCACACTTTCAATATAGATATCACTATTGTTCGTTTCCAATGTCACTCTATCGCCGCCACCATTGATATCGCCCCTGCCTATGATGTCGCCATCGTCTTCCTGAATAATCAGCGGGAAGTCGGTATAGATACGATAGTCGCCGCGCGATCCTCTGGAGACGTCCAGATTGGCACGGATGCTCGCCTGAAAGTTGGATGGGACTCGCAGAGTTATATCCCCACCCGCTGTATCTAGCTCTATATTTCCGTTAACACGGCCTGTCGTCGTTGTAATCTCGACCTCGATTCTGCCACCCGAGGTATCGGCGTGAACTGCTGCTGTCGCATTGCGTACCGTGATATTACCGCCAGAAGTATCGGCTTCGACTGGTCCATTCGCGGCGTCGATCTCGATGTTGCCACCAGAGGTGTCAGCACGAACTCGCGATTCGCCACCAGCTAGATGGATGTTTCCACCCGAGGTGTTCGCCGAAATCGAACCCATTGCCCAGGCCGCTCGAATGCTGCCTCCCGATGTGTCTAGACGCACTTCACCTTTGCTCTCGCCCACCTCTATGTTGCCTCCAGACGTATCTGCTTCGATGTCTCCCTCTACATTACCGATTCTGATGCGACCGCCCGAAGTATCGGCTACGACCTGACCCATAACATCGCCTATCGTGATATTGCCGCCAGAAGTATCCACCTCAACATCGCCTGTCGCGCCGCGAACCTCGATACTGCCGCCCGAAGTATCCGCTTTCACATCGCCACCGGTAACCACGCCGATCTCGATGCTACCACCACTTGTGTCGACTTCGACCTCACCAGATATATCGTCTACCGTGATCTTGCCGCCACCTGTGTTTAGCCTCACGTTGTACTGAACTGGAACGTCGACGGAGAATCCGATGTTAGAGCGACCAAGACCAAATAAGCTGCCTCGAGAATCCGCGATTACACTTACATCATCTCCATTTTGATCTATTTCGACTTCGAATCCGCGAGGATTACGCACACGCACTCTAACGCGATCCTGATCCCAGGTACGTACATCGATTGAACCCGCATCACTCTCAATGCTAAGCGTACCGTTCGCACCTACATCGAACTCGCGATCGATATCATCGCTGGCTGCTTGCACATTGCTAGTGAAAGCAAGTAGTAACGATAGAGCTGCCGATCTTAGTGTTACTGCTAGATTATGAGTCATGGTGTTTCCTCTTTAGTACATCTTCGTAAGCGTACCGCTGTGTACGCGTTTACAATTTAGTGTGCGTAAGCCTAGCGATCAAATCACTGTGCCTTCCGATTTTTCTACTATCATTCTGGATTGCGTGCGGATGAATTCATTGCTATCCGCATCCATCTTCTGACGAAATATTTGTAAGGTTTCTTTCTCAGGATAGGCAACCAAGGCCTGAAATGCTTCCAGCCTAACTCCTTGATTCACATCGTCGTTAAGCGCGTTACGCAGCGCATCCCGAACCTCGTCCTCATGAGCCAGGGCTACTAAGGAGCGTACGGCCTGATAGCGCACGCCAGGATTGCGATCGTTTGTAAGAACATGGATAAGCGCCTGATAGACATCATTGCCAGCAGATACCGGCTGGAGGGCGTCTATCGCATCGAGTCGCGATGCACTGCTTATGTCATTCTGGAGTGCTACAGCCATAAGACCGTGAATGTTTTGGTCGGCCACGTTGCCACTGATGCGCGTCTCTGATGCAAGAGAGAAAGAAAGATCAATATCACCGGTAGCTGCGTCATAGCCATTTACCTTGAGTTGGTAAATCTCATAGTCTTCATTGTTAACCAACTGTAAGGGCGTAAAGCCAACTTCGGTAGTAGAGGCAGCTAACGCCTCAACAGCAGGCGAGGTAGGCGAGACCGCAGGCGAGGCGACATAGATACCAAGCACGAATGTCATCGCCATGGCTGCGCCCTGAAAGGCAACTGTGAAGGGTCTCTCGGCCAAGCCATCCAACCATTGTCTAAACGAGAACAGGCTACGACTCTGCTTCTGTAGATTCTGATGCAGCAGCCAACGATTCCCCTGCAAGCGCTCAGCACTCACACAGGGCTGTGTACCAATCGGGATTGCACTGTCTAAGCGCTGCTCGTCTTCCAACCGTTGCTGCAATTGGGAATCGGTCTCCAGCTCTTTCTCAAACTGGAGCAATTCTTCAGCATTCAAGTCTCCGTATAAGTAGGAGATAACTCGTAGCTGCAGCTGTTCTGTGTTTTCTGGAATAGTCATAACCTTTATCCTAACTAGTGATATTCCCGCAATATTTTCTTAAGTTTGTTTCGTGCCCTAAACAGCACAACTTTCACCGAACTATCTGTGCAGCCCATAACTTCTGCCGCCTCTCTAATCTTGAATCCTTGCTGATGACAGAACACGAATGCTATTCGTTCATTGTCGCTGAGCTTAAGCATGGCCTTGTTAATCGCAGAGTTCAGCTCGCCATCTATCGCGGTGGATTCTGGTGACCTGCTCTCTATGTAGGTCTCTTCATGCTCGTATTCAGTCTGAATTATCGCCATCTTCTGCCAGGTTCGCTTCAGCTTGCGCCGATTCGACAGGGCGGTGTTGACGACGATCTTGTGCAACCAGGTGCTGAATTTGCTCTCCAGCTTAAACTTCGGCAATGCCCTGAACGCTGCCAGCATCGCATCCTGATAAATATCGTTTGCATCATCTGGGGTGTGGGCGAAACCCGCGGCCACAGCCAGCATCTGACCTTCCAACAAGCGAACAAGCCTCTCAAACGCGGCAATATTGCCCGCTTGTGCTGATTTAACCAGCTCTTCTTCCATTTCCTTCAGCAAGCCCCCCCCCAAATCATACTCTTTGGCCTTTTTCGGCCCTTTCTGCTTGTTCTGTAGATTAGAGTGTACTTCGGAGGAAAGGGTTACAAGAGAATTGCAGAAAAAATGAGCCAATCTAGTCAATGGAGTAGGGCTCGAATAGCCCTTGGCAAGTGAGGGTGAGGGGTGAGGAGGACGGAGGGATTTCATTTATCAGGGAAATGGCAAAAAAAGCAGAGCATTAAGCTCTGCTAAGTACTACCGAGTATTGAGGGATAACTAAGTGAAGAGTTCAGGGAATAGCAATTGCTACGTCGGTTCCTAGTTCTCTGATTCTGCCGGCGGTCGCCGACGCTGCGGACGTTGACTACGCTGACTGATTCCCCTCGCTTCGCGTATGCGCTGCCGCTCCCGTTCCCGCAGCGCTTGGCGCTGCTCATCGCTTAGAGAACCAATTTGTCGCTGCCTCTCTGCACGGCGAGCCTCCCGTTCCTGCGCCTGCTCGCCTGTTGGCCCTTCTGCCTTTTCGGCATCCTGTGCGCAGAGCATAGGCGCTATCAAGAAGAAACCCAGCAGGATGAATACTAGTCGTGAGAGCCTCAGCATTGTCTTGTCTCCTGTACACAAAGTGTGGCATTCAGGGCTAGATTTAGAGTCCATGACCCCTGCCGTTACTCAATAGAACGCAGCACGAAGGAATCGGTTTACATCGGGAGAACGAATCTACTAAGAACGCGAATCTACCCCGAAATTGAATCTCTCCGGATCAAGAATTTATCCGTAGAAAGAAGCGGTGACTACTTCCCTATCCAGTCAAGAATGATGCTAGCAAGCTGGTCCGGCTTCTCAAAAGGCACCAGATGGCCCGCTTCTTCGATCTCGATGAAGTCGACATTCGATGACGTCGATTGCCACTTATTCCAGGAAGAAACACCGAGGGTATTTGAGCCTTGCGCGCGGATAGCTAGGGTGGGTACTCGAAGATGCGGCAACAAGCCCCACAAATTATGAACGAGCGTGTAGCAGCGCGCCTCCCAATCCCTGCTATAGGCAAGCGTAAATACGCCTGGCTCACATTCCTTCGTTCCATGCTGCACGTAGTCCCACAGCACTGCGTCGCTAATCTGTCGGAAAACCCGTTTCGGTCGATAGTGATCGAAGGCTTCCTGCCTGCTGGAGAATTTATCGACCCGCGAAAGCGTCCTCTTCACCAGTGGAATCACTTCTGGTCGAAAGCGTCTGAAGAAGCTCAGGCCAAGAAGGTAACGACGCGGTACTAAAACCGGTTCGATGAGAACCAATGACTTAAACAATTCCGGGCGCTGCACTGCCGCCATAAGTAGTGCGGCCGTGCCCATCGAATGACCGACGCTGACGACTGGATGTTGCAGCTGACTAACTAACTCGCAAATATCTTCGCCGAACACATCCCATGATTTAAATGACTCGATCTCAGGTGGGGTTTCCCATAGAGGCCGATGCAAGCTGGCAACAACCTCATGATTTTCGGCAAACGGTTCCAAGAACGCCCGATAGGCACCTGGCGGATAACCATTTGCAGCAGCAAAGTGCAGAGCGGGGCCTTGACCACCCATGTGATGGTGCGGTGCGGACAGTGGAGAAATCGAGGACATAACAGCTTAGACTGGGCTCTGCTCTTCAGGACGGCCATTCTGACAGAATTAAACGGTTATTTCAGTGTGAATCATTCACTAATGCGACTAAAACTGCTGATATCACTGGGCTGGGAGAGTCCCGCTATTTTCGTAGTGGAAATTGAGCGATTTGACACCATATTGGTTTACTAGACGATCAAAACAGCTCAGTATAAGCAAGGAGTCCATTTTGCGAGTCCTTGCAAATCCCGATTCCCTGAAACGCTCTCGAGGCATTGGATAAAAATTAGGAGAACCACTATGGAGTTTGAACTTCTATATTGGCACTGGATTGTACTGGGCTTTGTCCTCATGCTCAGCGAAATATTTCTTGGTTCATTTTTCATAATTTGGTTCGGCGCTTCTGCACTCAGTGTAGGTGTAGCTATGCTCATTATCCCCAACATGTCCGAGGCGGCGCAGATAATAATCTGGGCCTTTGCCTCCTTAATGTTTGCGCTAGGTTGGTTCAAGTTTGTTAAACCGCTCTCCCGCGACAATACTAAGGCAGGTCTTTCCAAAGAAGCACTGTTAGGTCAAATTGGGCAGGTATTAGATCCGCCGAATGGCGAAAAGTTCGGAATGCTTCGCTTCCCAGCCCCCCTTCTCGGATCAGACGAATGGCTGATCATATCGCAAGATGAATTGACTGCAGGCGATCGGGTCAGCGTGATCGATCTGTCCGGCAACTCACTCATAGTTGCAAAAGCATAAGAGGCAAAGGCATAAATAACTCTATTCTAAGAGTTCAAAGCTTTAGCCAAGGAGAATTACAATGGAAATTGGAACTATACTGGCCCTCGCGGTCGCTGCCTTCCTGTTCATCACTCTCGCCCAGGGCGTTCGCCAAGTTCCCCAGGGTTTCAAGTGGGTAGTGCAGCGACTTGGCAAGTATCATAGCTCGCTAAAGCCCGGACTCAATTTTATTATTCCCTATGTCGACAGCGTCGCCTTCAAGGTCACGACTAAAGATATCGTGCTCGATATTCCCTCGCAGGAAGTAATCACCAAAGACAACGCCGTACTGATCACCAATGCCGTCGCCTATATCAATATCGTGTCACCCGAGAAGGCTGTCTACGGCGTAGAAAACTACGTCATAGCAATACAAACCCTAGTGCAGACCTCACTGCGATCTATCCTCGGCGAGATGAGTCTAGACGACGCACTCTCCTCCAGAGATCACATCAAGGCGAAGCTCAAGACTGCAATTTCTGATGACATTGCTGACTGGGGTATTACCTTAAAGACCGTAGAGATTCAGGACATCAACCCATCCGGCACCATGCAAAGCGCAATGGAAGAACAGGCAGCAGCTGAGCGTGCCCGGCGAGCCACTGTGACTCGAGCAGATGGCGATAAGCAAGCGGCCATCCTGAAGGCTGAGGGTGAACTAGAAGCATCGAAGCGCGAAGCCGAGGGACAGGTAATTCTCGCCGAAGCCAGCAAACGATCTATCACTCTAGTAACCGAGGCGATAGGTGAGAAGGAAATGCCCGTGGTCTATCTGCTTGGCGAGAAGTACATTAGCTCGTTGCAGCACCTGTCAACATCCGAAAATTCAAAATTTGTGGTATTCCCAGCAGACATTCCCGCCGCTATAAAAGGCTTAATGGGGCGTTAATCGGCCACATTATTCTTAAGCAGGAATCTATTATTGCTCTTAGGAGATGCTAGAGGGGTGGGTTAGCGCGTGTACTTTAAAAGTGTGCGCTCGGTGATGACTTTAATATCGCTGCCCTCACGCTTCAACAGCAGAGCCTTCTCTATCTTTCGGCCATGGCTGGTGTACAACCAATCACGGCTGGCCAAAGTCCCTATGACTAGGTAGTTAACACTCTTATTGATACTGGAATTGGTCTCAGCACCTAGCAAACGCAGCAGGGTGTCCACCGACTCTCTACCTCCGCTGACGAAGTCGCCGGTAAGGCAAAATACTGAGCCAGCTAGCTTCAAATCATCGACTGAGTCTTCCCAGACTTCCGTGGACGCCTCATAACTCAACCCCGATTCATTTGTATCCGTGCCAGTAACTTGTCGCACCGTGATCAATAGATCTTCACGCTCTTCATCGGTGATGATTCCGTCTTTGAGTATGACAGCTAGACGCTGCACGATGACGCTCGCCGGCCAGACCTCTCTCACCGATTCGTTGTGCTCGAGCCAGGCAGACATCGCCGTGATTTCTTGATCGTTGAGCACACCGTCGGAGGCGGTGCCGGTGAGAAAACCCACCAGCTCTTCGATGTGGCCCACACTTTCCGAAGTCTCGGAGTCTTTGTCGCTAATAATCTGTTCGATGCTTGCCTGCATCTGGCGCAGCTCATCCGGACTAATCGCTCCGTCCTCCAGAATTTCTCCAACTTGGCTGAGAATGGCTAGTACGTCCGCGTCATCTGAAAGAAATTTTTGAGATTGTAGCCAAGAATCGAGAAACAGCAGCTCTATCTCGTTGAGGCGCTGATCCGCGACAAGACCTGCCAGAATGCCTTTTAGACCATACAGCGCCTTGTCTTTCTCGTTACTAAAGCTAAAAGCACGCTCGAGAGGCTGGCTGTCAATTTCTTTGCGAATATCCACGAGTAACGACCTGATTCTTTTTATTAGTCGCAATCATAAAACTTTACTATATAGCTGTCGAAGCATTTGATTGAATATCTCCCCTTGATTAGCCCCATACGTATAAACCCGCCGGGTGGCGGGCTTATACGGTTCAAAATTACTCAGGCATTAGGGGTTCGCTCACTCAAAACGTGCCATTAATTTTCAGTGAAACCACTCGGCCAGATGTGGCACATTGGTCTTCTATTTCCTCCAAAATACCCGCCGAGACGCGGCCTATATAACGCTGCCTCTCGCGGCACTGCAAGTTACTGGTCGCGTTTCGCGCATCGAAGCGGTAAGTGATGCCCCGAGAATCCACGAACTGCACGAAGGCATTCGTATTCGGCTCGCCAAGATAGCTCTCGATATCATCAATCTCGTAGATCTTCTCGTTGCTGTCGAAGCGGTTACTCCACTCGAGACCGTAATTCATATTCCACTTGGGCACATCGTGTCGAAAACCCAGATTGAGGCGCCCGCGCCCGAAACGGCGGAAACGACGCTCGAACCCCTGAAATGGATCCGTAATATTAGAGTCCGTTACACTGAGTCGCGATGTCACTAACAGGTTTGGCAGGTTGATCATGCGCATCCGGATACTGCCACTTAGCGAAATCCCGTACATGTCGCCTTCACCGATATTGCCGTTGGCCGACTGGATACTAGTTTCAGAGGGCGAGACATCAATACGCTCGATCCTGTCATGATGTTGATGATAGAAGATGTTTGCATCCACCACACCGACGTCATTCGGTAGTCGATACTCCGCGTTAAAATCGTATTTCCATAACCATTCCTGACGCAGGTTTTCATTTCCCGCCAGGGTATTGGAATCATTATCCTGATCATCATTTACCGCAACGAAGTCACTAAACCTTAGCTGCCGAACCACTTTTTCGATTGACCCACGCAGCTGCAATTGAGGCGTTAGGTTATAACGGAAATCGACCTTCGGCTTTATGAAGTCGAAATCACGCTTTCTGTTCACATCACCTGTCTGACTAATTTCTGAAAGCTCGTAGAGCAAGGTGCTTTCCAAAGACATACGAGAATTGATTATCCAGTTATGGATTATGAAGGGCTCTAGACGAATTTCCTCAACTGTGGAATTTGCATTGGAGACAGTCTGTGGCACTAGTCCGCCGAAGTCTGCCGACGGTATGCCAGATGCATCAGGCAAACCCAGAGCTAGGCTCGAGTCGAGTGTAGTCTGTGCGCGTTCCGCACCGAACTCGATATCCTGCCCCTCTAGAAAGCCCATCGTAAAGGAGGCGCGCACGATACGCTCTGTCGTAGTGCTAGCTAAATCCAGGAAGATATCCTTGGACTCGCTACCATCTGCAAACACATCGAAGCGCTCTCTTGTCGAGGCGCCATCATTCCTGTTGCTGATAAAAAGAACCTTGAAACGGCTACCGCTATCAGTCACATATTCATAGTCACCGCCGATCTCCCAGTTATCTCTCTCGCCAGGTATCTCTTCGCGTTCTATGTCAGTCGTACTTGGGCTGACTCGCAAATTCGTGGTGTAGCGCAGCACATCAGTCGGATTGTCGTTCTGAGAATAAAGCGCATTGAATCGAGCACTACTCTTAAGATTTATTTCATAGTCGAGATTGACGCTGAGATCATAGCTAGTCTGCTCCCGTATTCTCTCCTCTCGCACCTCATCATTAAGAGAAAAATCCCCCAACACACTACTCTCTTTACTAACACGATGATCGTAACGAGGTTCGGCAACCGCACTAAGCACATAGTTCAGCGCACCATTCTGACCGCTATAGGCAAGAGAACCTCCTGGCTGGGTGTCGTGATCGAGGTAGCGGTCCATGTTGGCTTCAAAGCTAAGACTGTTCGAAGAAAGTTCCTCAAATAGCACAACGTTTACAACTTGGCTGCTGCCGCGCACATCAAGCTCGCCCGAGGTGCCGCGAATGATCTCGATATAGTCCACCTGCTCGGCCGTGATGCGCGCCATCTGACCGCTAGTCTGATTATTCTTGCCGGCTGTTCGCTTGCCGTTAATGATTATCTGACTGCCACTGCCGCCGCCAAGTCCTCGGCCACCATTACCGCCTCCCTGACGAGAACCACCAAAGCCTCGTCCACCGCCACCAGTAGCCGTACCAACCCCTGGTATCCGATCCAACATATCCTGTGCAGTAACCGGATTGAACTCCGCGAAGTAACTTGCAGGATAGACGACAGTCGAATCTTCGCCCACATTGTCCTGAGCACTCACGGACTGAACAGTCATGAGAAGTAGAAGTAGCGTCGCAAAGCGGCTCGCTAAAGTGCGAAATGGAAAAGTCTTAATGCTCATAGAGTGATCTCATTACAGTATGGGGGGCGGGGTCAGCCAAAACGGTTAGAGGGGTCAGAATTTAGGATATCGGCTACGTTCGCTTTTTGACCCTAAATCGTCACACATTGTTGAATTGCTGATTATAGAAGAAGCCTTACTCCTCATTTGTGACAAATTGTGGGCTTTCCTGCCCCTTCCACACTTCTCCAAGCTTCTGCTCTTGTGTGCCCTCCGGGTTTCTTAATTTAGGCGGCCTGCGTTACACTTAGTGTCTAATTGAGAGTGGTTGTATGAGTGACGTAGAACAAGCAGTGAACAACGAATCCACAAGCGAAAAGTCC
>Ga0307986_10000389_pt1 | contig 32801 bp, 21 predicted proteins | sample EllFjometageno82_FD_203170 | JGI IMG/M metagenome (GOLD analysis project Ga0307986, IMG submission 203170) | Marine microbial communities from Ellis Fjord, Antarctic Ocean - #82 | ecosystem: Environmental > Aquatic > Marine > Unclassified | place: Southern Ocean | collected 2014-10-09 | reverse complement strand
GAAACCATCGCCGAGAGCATCTAGATTAGCCCCCCAAAATTGTGCCTAAATCAATTTACTGCGCCAATAATCATAATGCCCTATGGCCAATATCAGTTCTGTAATGAGAGCCTTCAAGTTCAATTTTTGAAATTAATTGATATGCAAGATTCTTGGCATCTTCTAATGTCTCTGCCAAAGCCGAACATGACAGAACTCTTCCGCCTGTCGAAATATAATTTCCATTCCCATCTAATCCAACACCGGCGAAATTGACCCATCCATCACCCTTAGGTGTTTGTATTACCTCACCACTTAGACCACTGATTATCCTCCCTTTTACAGGAGATGATGGATAACCTTCAGCAGCGAGAACAACGGTTAGTGCTTGCTTATCGAAAAATGTAACTTGTTGTTCTGAAAGGCCATCTGTAGCAGCAGAATGCAATAATGTGTAAAAATCAGAGGAGATTAAAGGTAATGTTATTTGGCATTCAGGGTCACCAAAACGAACATTAAATTCAACCACATATGGGTCTCCTGATTGTGTGATCATCAGACCAACAAAAAGAACTCCCCGGTATGGAATCTCTTGGCTGGACAAATATGTGTGCATCGGTTCAATAATTCTCTCAATCGTTTTTTGGTAGACCGATTCAGTAACTACTGGAGCGGGACAATAAGCACCCATACCACCGGTATTAGGGCCGAGGTCACCGTCATATGCACGCTTATGATCTTGAGAACATGGTAAAGTAACGAATCCAGTGCCGTCCATTACTACAAGCATACTGGCTTCTTCACCCGGCAAGAAGTCTTCTAGCAAAACCTTGCCATCTGATGTGATAGACGAAGCAATAAACGTCTTTGCTTCAGACCTGTCAGAAGTGACAACAACGCCTTTACCTCCTGCCAATACATCTCTTTTGACAACCCATGGGTTTCCCGAAAAATCATTGAGTGCGGCATCGATATCTGAATCACCATCCAATACATGGAAAGCTGCTGTCGGCACACCTGCACTATCCATTACTTGCTTTGCATGTAACTTTGAACCTTCTAAGTTTGCCAATTTAGCAACCGGTCCGAAACAGGGAATATTGACGACTGATAATGCATCTGCCAATCCACGACACAGAGGTGCTTCGGGGCCGGTGACCACCAAATCTGCCCGCAACCTTTTTGCTAGTTCGACCAAGCCGGAAACGTCGTCGGCTGAGACCGAATGGTTTGTTGCTAAGCCGATGGTTCCTGCATTTCCAGGAGAACAGTGAATTTCAGAGACTAATTGAGATAAGGAGAGTTGTTTGCAAATCGAATGCTCTCTACCGCCGCTTCCGACTACAAGAACTACGCTTCCCGCCATATCACGAGGTCAATGACGGCACCACATAAGCAAATCGCGTAGAGATACTGCAACTAATGAACCGATATAGGGGATTTATTCATATGTCTAGTTACTTAGGCAAAAATATGACCTCAACAATGTCGCCTTCGCAATACGCTGAAGAGATTGTTTCTGAATTGGGACCTATTTGTGCAGCGCTCATGGTATTGTGGCTCTACCTTCCGGGATTTTTAGCAAATACATATGCAATGATGTGGGGCAAGTGGCTACCAAAAACAGGTTATGGGCCATGGCCAATCGATGGCGGTAAAAATTGGAAAGATGGCAATCGTATTCTAGGCGATGGTAAAACTTGGAATGGCTTGATCGGCGGGTCACTTACTTCAGGACTTATGTCAATGTTAATTGTGATGCAGATGGGCGAACCTACTGCGATTGGAGAAACTAGCGCCTCTATATTCATTCATCCATTAACTGGTTACGAGGGAAGTTGGTGGGATACTGGGTCTTCTCTATCAAGTGCATTCATATTGGGCTCTTTTCTTGGATTTAGTTGCTTGTTGGGTGACTCTGCAGGTTCGTTCTTAAAGCGTAGAAGAGGCCTGAAAAGAGAAGGGGAGATCTCTTCTAAAGCCCCACTACTAGACACATTACCATTTGCAATAATGGTATTTGCATTCGGATTAATATTCTTAGGAGATGCTTTAATTTCTTCGTACCATTTGTCCATTCCAATGCTACTGATAGTAGTAATAACGCCAATATTGCACAGAACATTCAATGTAATTGGCTACAAAATCGGCTGGAAAGATGTTCCATACTGAGACTCACAATCCGGCAAAGCATTGATGTGCGGGCGTCAAGTCAATCATCACATGCGCCAAGCACTATTTGCCACTATGATTTTGTTAGTAGCAACCTTTTCAGCAATACCTTTGACCTCAGCCACTGGCCCTAGTGGCGATTCTGATGAAACTATTTCTTCAGCAACTGTTTGGGATGAAGATGGAATCTTAAACGGAACTTTATTGATTGAATCGGGTTCATCATTAACAATAAATTCCAATGTTTCCGTAATTAGTGGCTCTAGCGTCATGGTTGAGGATGGTGCGTCACTAACTTTGAATGGCAATCTAGTTGGCGCAGAATTGGATTCATTGATTAGACTCCAATATGGTTCAAGTTTACTGTTCAATCTTGGAGATGTTGCTGAATCGGGGACAATGAGAGTTGAATTCGACCATCAGATCTCTTCCGAGGCCCTACTCAACGTCATTGTTGGAGAAGAGGTAACCAATGCATCAGGAGTGCAATTTGTTGACATCACAGTCCCTCTTGATGGAAGCGATATTTATGTCAACTTCTCCTTAGGTTCATTTTTAATCGCCCATATTACATCAGTTTCATTTGCACATAGTGGGGATACTGTTGTCACTTTTAGCCCACAAGAAATTAATTACCAGATGGCAAGTTTAGTCTGGCTATCTTCTTCTTTCACAATGAATGTAGTTGGAAGTTTTACAATGGATTCAGCGACTTTAGATGGTGCTGATTTGAATTGTCTTGGACAGTGTACTATCACTAGTTCACAATTAACTGGTAGTGCACCGATCAATATTCAAAACGAAGGCTCACTATCTATTTCAGAAAGTAGCATTTCCGGTTCAAGAACCGATGAAGACATTATTGCTCACGATGCAGCAGGGCTGAACTATGCCTCAACTACTGGTACTGGAGGCTATACTGATTCTTGGATTCGACTATTATCTGAAAGAATAATTCAGACCAATGGTCAATCTGTAAATGTCCAAGAAACAGGAATTGGATATGGTGATGATTCTCGTTATGATATTACAAATGAAAGTGGTATTGTAGATATCGGAGGAAGTGAATTCAGGCGAATTGTAGAATGGATGGATGGTGAGGGCCAGCAGCATATAGAAACGGGAGTTCTGACATTCACAATCACTTCCGGTTGGGGCGTTTACAGTACTTCTATTGCAGCACCGCATACACCTTACGCAGAAATAAATATTGCATTACCATACATTTCGATTGATAGAATCGATTTGGAAAAAGATGTTGCTAATGTTAATGAAAGCATTGGATTCATGCTGACCGTCAGCAACTCTGGTGCTGCTCAAGCAACTGTAAATATTCGTTGCTATGTTAATGGAGAAGACGTTGATACAGCCCCTTCAACGGTTACTGTAACCCTTCTTCCTGGAGAGAGCAAAAAAACACCTGTTAGTTGGTACGGATATGATGATGGCCAAAAAGTTCTGGTTTGCAAAGCACTTATCCCAAACATTCTAGGGTATTTGAGCGAAGACATCACCAATACTGAAGGTGCAAGTTCACAACAGGTCTCTTGGGTTTACAAAGAAGAAGCAGCTGATGCTCCTGTTTTGATATATGGAACAATATTGGTAGCAATCCTAGGTGGCCTGTGGTTTTACACAAGAAATACTACAGATTCCGAGATAGGACTTGAATCCAATGTGGAACAAGAAAAGCAATATGCAGAGGAAATCGAAGAACTCACTGCAGAAAGCGACGAAGTTTGAGATTCAGACCCACATCAAGTTGCTTGTTTAATCAAGCACTGCAGACTTCATCTACTGAATCTGCTTCATCTGAATCCCATGTAAGATTCCAAGCATATTCGTCGATGACTGTAGTTGGTGATGTTGAATACAAATCATTGGTGATTGTTACTTCAAATGTATAACAACCATCATCTTCGTAAAACTGATCTCTTTCAAGATATTCTGCTCCAGCACTATCTTCTACAGTACCTGAAAGTCCCAGCCAATATACTGTTTGCCCGGAAACTGCACCGTTAACTGGGCTACTCCATGCAGCATCAATACCATCGACGACAATTGTGCTATGAGACCATACATCATTACCGCCATACTTGATCCGAACATCCACTGAATAATCCGTTGTAATTGTCTTGTAGGTGGAAAGTGAACTTTCTCCTCCATTCAATGGACCTTCGTTAGGGTTCATCAATCCAAGGGCAAGTTCAACTCTAATACCTTCAACTACCGTCCTAGAATCATCGGTGTTATCGTCGGAGATAACTTTTGTTAGAGTAGAAAATTTAACTGAGGCATCATTCATTTCACGGTTCATCAACGATGGTGTAATAGAAATCGTAGTGGAATCATCTGTAGAGGAAGTTACTATCAATTCATAATCTGTCAGAACATCACTCTTATAATTCTCTGAATTCGCAGTAAATACCTCAGAAAGGCTTACTGTAAAACGATTCATGTCGTTGGATAAATCGCTACTCTCGCTCCACACCTCGACACCATCTGCGGTAATTGATGCGGTAGCAGAATTAAATGAACCTCTAACTATGAATGAGAGTTCATCATTATTTTCATCAATACCTAGATCAGATACTCCTACAGCTGAATTTTGGAATGTCATTCCTGCTATGTATGGAACTGTGGTCATCATGAGATATGCAACTACAAGAACGACTGTTTTTTCTCTGCCAATTGCATCCCAGATGAGATAGAATGAGGCTCCGAACATTGCTAGTGGCAAGATTCCAAATGGAATTGGCCCTAGATAATCTTGTAATTCATATGAACCAAGAAACCACATTAGTATGAACCCGACTAAGGCTAGGCTGTAGCCTATTTTTCCATTTGTAGAAATATTGGCCAAACTAAATGGATTACCATCGCTTGAACTTTCATTTAGCATACCAGCTGAAGAATTGGAAACTTTCGGAGCATCCGCTTTGACTTCATCTGCAATCGTGGTTGCTTCGATTGCTTCGGCCTCAATAACAGTATCATCTTTGGCTGCATTCGCTTTATCTAATAATCCACTCACACATATCCACTCCGCTTATACTGTCTTTACAACAAGGGTGTTATCAATCAAACCCTTGGAAGTAGTGACTCCAAGCCTAGTTTACAGGGTTGAGGAATATGCCGTTACAGCCCGGGAGCGCTTTCGCGCCATTCGGTGATTCCATCTTCTTCATCTGCGTTGAGCCTTCTACCTACTACTGCTGCAGCAAGGACTAACATTGAAAGGGCAGGTATTACTTCAAAACCAGGAAGATAAACACCACGTACATAGATGGTGATCATTTGTGATTCGCGCATACATCCACCGTTCTGGCATGCAAAGTCAGACTCTGCATAGAAATCGAGTACATGGTAGGCATCGGTCCAGCCTTGGTTCTTAGGTGTGCGAATCATTACACGGACCTTCTGTGGAGCAACCTTGGATTCTAATTGCACCTTAACCGCTGGTAAGTTGATAGTAAATCCTGCATCTTCAAGTGACTTACGTGAAGCATCAGTAATTCCAACCTTCATGAAATCAACTTGGTTTCCAAGATTGTATACTTTGAACTCAAAGTTCTTGTCGACCTTTGGCATCAATTGAACGAAAGGCTCTACTGCCTCAACTTGAACAAGAGAATATTGCTCAATGTTGACAATTAGAGTATTTGTTGAATCTGCTTGATTGATAGGAGGTAATCCATTGATTTCTTGAACTGTTGCTGAAATAGTCAGTTGTCTAGCTTGAACATCCATATATGGATCTGCTCGCACAGAAACTTGGAAATCAACTTCACCGCCACCACCGACATACATATTTCCTGGAGAAGCAGTTGCCATTCCATCACTGGTAACCATGATTGCAACCTTCTCAATCCATGAAGTTGGGTTTTCAAGAGTACAAGTAGTATATCCAGATGGAATCGCACCAGGATTTACTTGGATATCAATATTATTTGGAGCGCAGGTTAATGAAATCGCTGCTGTAGGCGTAGGTGTTTGTGCAGCAACTGGAGTTGCGACTAAAAGAAGTGAACACATATAGAGTGCACATAGGAAGATGGAACGCTTTAGTGGGGACATGATATCACCTAACAAAGAAGCCCAACTAAGACACACTCATAACCATTTGGGGCGGTTGAATAGAAAAAGTGCTCTTGATTAAGTTTTGCGCATTAACCAAAAAGGTCCTTCAACCAGTTTATAGACGGTTTTTCAATAATAAGAATATGCAAAAAAGGAGGTTTTATCCCACCAATATTACCTGATATGCCTAGGTCAAAGAGAGGTGCTTTCTGCATAAGGTTCAAAATTGCAACCGCAACCCACGGCTTATCGGGCCTGTAGCTTAGTTGGTTGGAGCTCCCGGCTCATAACCGGGTGGTCAGGGGTTCAAGTCCCCTCGGGCCCATCTAAAATGTTCACCTAGTTTGTTTAATTTGAGTAGTTGGAAAGAGAGCTCTGTGATGGCTTTATCCATTCACGAACTTTCGCTTCAACAACATCTCTAATCGCCTCTGGAACAAAAATCAATGCTCTCTCAAAGGGTTGACTTAGCGAGCGGATAAGTGGCGACTTTTCTGCAGCATCGGAACCATCTTCCAATAAGATGCCTTGGATATACGGTTTATACCCGACCTTAGAGATTGTAGAGCAGATAACCTCAATCGCAGGATCATAGCCCGCTTCTTGAACCATCGTTTTGACTCTATCAATAATTACATCACTCATCTCAGTTGTAAAACCATCAATCCTCAATGATTTGTGGAAATCTCTTCTCGACAAGAGTCGTGTTGCGTATTCAGAGAGCATCGCATCCTCATGCGCTGCCCAATCCGTTAACACCACTTTGACATGAGAATCATTCAAAGTAGCATATCCAACTGCCGTCAACTCCTCTTCGATAAGCATCAATTCCAATTGTTTTGACAATTCCAATTCCCCTTGTTGGGCCAGGAATCGGGCACGAGATAGCATATTTACGAGATATGATTGAGTTAGCATGTTTACTTTGTGGAAATATACCTGATGATACATATGATATCTGGTTACCAAATATGCTTCTATTGCTGGCAGGCCCCATGATTTAACGAAGAAATGCCCATCTTCACCAACTCTTAGCGCCCTGATGACCCTTGCGACATCAAAACCACCAATTTGAGCCCCAGTATTTGCTTGATCTCTTATCATGTAATCCATACGGTCTACATCTAATTGACTTGAGACTATTTCTTTCAAGAATGGAGGAATCGCAATCCCTTCGTGCATAGATTCCCCATCCATGATAGCAAATAAACGGAACAATCGTTGCTTACCTAATACTTTCTTGATAGCAATACCGATTTCAGTATTTTCACTTTCTAGTAATAACCGTCCCCAGTGTTCATGTGAATGGAATGTTGCATACACTTCTGGAGTTTCCAATAAGTGAGAATATGGAGGATGACCAATATCATGTAGTAATGCTGCTAAGTGAACTAATTCTGCATCTGATTCATTCAACAACTCAGGATGCACCTCATTGAGATGAGTTGTTACTTCTTTTGCCAAGAAATAGGCACCTAAAGAATGTGCAAACCTATTGTGAGTAGCAGCGGGAAATACATATTCACAAGTCGATAATTGCAGAATTGAGCGTAATCGCTGGAATTCTTTGGTGTCAATAATCGTTGCATGCTGCGCTGGAACAAGGATGTCACGATGTATTTCATCACGAATCACACGGTCACGCATAGCCATCCTCATGATGCGGTCTCGTTTTCCATTAAAAAGGCCACGCACGTAAAAAAAACGCTACAGATTCTAGTAATTGCAACAGAATGGGTTAGGACAATACCTAAGCATCGGGGTCATCTGAAAGCCATTATGGCAGACCCTCTCAAGGACATCATGCTTCGGATAACTGACGATAACCCCGAGACCCGTGGCCAGAAGTTATGGGTTATGTTTGCGCTTTCCCTGTTCTTAGTTGCCACTTTGAATTGGTATGCTATGGTTCGTGAACCTCAAGTAGTCGATATCGGAGATTTATTAGAATACAATCAAGAAGTCGTTTTGGTTGAAGGGACTGTTATCTCTTGGATTGAAGACCGATATGGTAATGGAGAAGATCGAGTCGATATAGTACTTGAAGATGAAACTGGTGTCATCCAAGTGCGCTGGTATTCTACTGGAGAGATTCCCCCCATAGGTACTAATGTTACAGCGATGGGTGAAGTTGTCGACTATAACGGACGATTTTACATGCAGGCAACTGGTTCGGGAGCATTTCATTGGGAAGCAAAAGATTTACCAATTCTCGAACGTATATCCATTTCTGACCTTGCGGTAGCACCAGAAGATTATTCCGGAAAAATAGTTACTGTAGAGGGATTCATTAGTGAATCTATCAGCCCTGATGCCGTTTATACTTCGGCTTATTTGACCGACCATCCTGGTAATGCTGCTCATCAAATGAAACTTCTCGTACAATCTGCGACCGGAGTATGGATTGAAGCCGATTCAAAAATAGAAGTCAGTGGCATGCTATCCTATCAAGAAACTGATATGCGTTGGGCATTTCATATACAAGGGCCTGATATTTTATTAGATACTAATTACCAACCACAAGTCACCCATTTAGAGTGGGCAGCTGAAGCAACATGGAGTTATGAATCTGGAAGCAAAGTCAACATGTCTGGAACACTGATCATCACAGACGGCGTTTGGCAATTAGAAGGGCCAAGTGGCGGTCTAATTTGCGTAATCCCTACTATTGAGGACATGGCTGAAGCAGAACTGCAAAATTACTCCGGTTCAGTCCGCTCTGTTGAAGGTCGCTTAATGTGGAGCGACGATAGTAATTCATGGTGTATAGATGCCAACCAAGGTATGGGCCAAAACCTCGTTAATCCGATGACGGCATTATCAATGCAATCAATGCTTTCAGCAGACCCTGCATCAATGCTACAATCTCCAAATACCCATTACACCATCAATACCTACATGAAATATGCATTTGAACCCCTCGATACCGAGGGTTATTTTGTTGACTCTCAAACCTACACCTTTGGCCAAACTAGTATTGCCATGACATTCCCAGGACCACGCACAGAATGGATTGAATCTGGCCAAGGAATCGTAGCAGATGTCACTATTGTTTGGGATGATGAAGACATGCGTATGCGCCTCATGGTAAACTCATACACACTCAACGGAAACCCTCCACCTGCATCTACCATACTTTGGGATGATGGAGCCACACAATGGGGCTATTCAAAGAACCAGTTTGTGCTAATAGATGGAAAAGCAACCCTTCATGACGATGGTTGGTACCTCGAACGCCCAGGCTCAGAACAATCCATCAAACTGAATGTGCGTGCCAATGCAATCGGAACCGATTCATTGCACGAAAATCAATCTCTTACATGGAATGGCAGACTACGTCAAATAGAACATCCAAGTGAGTTGGCTCTAGTCTTTTCTCTTGATGGAGCAGATGCTTTGGATAAAGATGGCGACGGTCTAGCGGATAGTTTCGAAGATTCTATAGGCTTCAATTCCAATAACATCGATTCTGATGGCGATGGAATAAATGACCGCCAAGAAATGGAAAATGGAACTGGTCCAAACGGCGAAAACTCCTGAGGTGATATCATGCTTGAAGCCTACTTACATGAACTTAGTTGGATGTTAGCTGCCCTGTTTATGGGAGTTGCAATGGGCACCCTTACCGGAATCATTCCTGGTTTCCACGTTAACAATGTGGCATTGATTTTACTTGCCTTGGCACCTGGACTGTTGAGTTTAGGAATTCCTCTTTCAGCAGTTGCAGGTATTATTGTTTCAACTGGAACCGTACATACATTCCTCAATTACATACCCTCGGCGTTAATGGGGGCGCCGGATGCCGATCAGGCGCTGTCACTGTTACCTGGTCACAGAATGTTACTCTCTGGAAATGCCGCACGGGGAGTGGCTTGGTCTGCCCGAGGCTCACAACTTGGTTTGTTCCTTTCACTGCCGTTGATTATTTTGGCACGTATTGCTTTTGGTCCCGAATTGGGTTGGTATTCGCAGTTGAGAGATGTGCTTCCTTTCCTTTTATTCATTATCTCAGCTTTATTGCTAGCAACTGAAACTACACGCCTTGATTGGCCAAAATGGTTACGAGCCGTCACCTTTGGAAAACTCGGCACAGATTCTCGCTTGGCAGGATTCTTTTCCGCAACAGCCTTTTTCTTACTCACTGGACTATTTGGCTGGACCATCCTTGGCCCGAGTTCGCTACCAGCACGCTCACCACTAGATATGCCAGGAGCGAGTCTTTTACTGCCGAGTTTAGCAGGATTGTTCGGTGTGGCCAATCTGCTTGATATTTACGCAACAACTTCTCACCTTCCACCACAGAAAGAGAATTGGGAATTACCACCGATTAGACCCCTATTGGTTCCATGTTTCTGGTCAGGGGTTGCAGGTGCATCGATGGGAGTACTTCCTGGAATGACTGCATCTCAAGCGACTGTCCTAGTAATGGGTGGACGTAACGTAGCGGCTAAAATACAAGGAAAACAAGGCTTTGGAATGGATTGGGAAACCCGTCGACTGACCGAGTTAACCGATGACGAACTACTAGAAATCGCAAAAGCCGAATCTGAGGAAGGTGTTGAAGGACCTCAAACCAAGCAGGATTTGGAAATTATTGCAATTCTTTCTGCTGTGAACACCGCTGTTACAGTGTGTGTCCTTGGATTCCTCTACATCATTGGCCGTTCACGATCTGGTGCAACCTTGGCGCTCAAAGCAATGTACCCTGTTGATACTTGGAGCAGTCTTGAGCCAACAGCTGATTTCATTCGCTTATTGGCCATCACACTTGCTGCTGGTCTAATGGCTATGCCAATCATGAGATATGTCGGGAAAGGTATGTTGAGACTTCACGCTGCAATCCCATTGCAGCAGATGATTATGGGAGTCATCGTTTTCGTTGCAGCTCTGGTCTTTGTCAGTACTGGTTTCATCGGATTAGCAGTCCTAATCGTAGGGACTATGTTGGGTCTCTTACCTCCACGGCTAGGTATCCGTCGTAGTCACGCAATGGGTGTTATTTTGGTACCAATTACCTATCTATTATTCCAAAACTTGGTCGACAACGCAGGGTTCCTTTGAACTCCAAGTTACAAACAAGACCTACTCTTTCCAATTGAATTGTGAGGGTAACTATGAAGGCCTTTACAGAAGTGGCAATTTATCGGTGATACCATGCATGGACGTTCAATTTTTCTTGTCGCACTTTTACTTTTGACACCAATGTCGCAATTTATTGATGTTAGTGCAGCATCTAGCGGCCGAGCAATGGCCTGTTCTGGAGACATCTGCCTATCGGAAACGATGCCAAATCCAAATGGATTTGACGATGCATCATGGCCAGGTGGCGAATGGGTTGAATTACACAATACTGGAACAACAGATATCAGTATTCTAAATTGGACATTGAGCAATAAGGCCTCCAAAACTCTTGACCTTAATTCAACTACAATTGTTGACTATGATTCTCAGAACTCTTCATCTTGGACTATCACTGCTGGAGGTTATATGTTAATTGCAAGGAATGCTACACCTCAGTCGCAATTCTATATTGCAAATAGTAATGATGCACTTGATCTCATTGATTCATCAGGAACCAGAGTAGACCAAGCCAGTTGGAATGGTTCAGCCTCGGGCAGAAGTAAAGTTGCCGACCCTGCAAACGCTGCATTTGACTGGATAGATGAATCTAATCCAACACCGGGACAAGCGAATGGAGGAGGGGTTAGCGGATTAATTCCGAGTGACTTAATCATCTCCGAAGTAATGCCAAACCCATGGCCAAGTTTTGACAATTCCACATGGCCTGGTGGCGAATGGATTGAGATATCAAATACTGGAACTTCTACAATGGACCTCACTGGATGGTCAATAACCGATGCTGCAGGAAATGAATTGCGTTTCAATGAAACACATCTGGTTGGAGCAAATGCTTCCGCATCATCTTATGAAATATTAGCAGGAGAGAATAGAATCATCACTATCAATGGTACTTCATTTTATGGAATACTCAATAATGGTGGTGAGACTCTAACCTTACATTGGCCAAATGGTACTGATGCACAACAAGTAAGTTGGTCGGAATCTGAACCTGGATTTTCGATGATCGATTCTTCTCTCGGCGGTCATTGGGCATACTCTGCATACCCTACACAGGGGGAATCCAATTCTGGAAGAATTGATCAAATGCCTGTACAACAATCAGACATTCAGTTTAGTGAAATATTACCTAATGCCACTAGCGACGGAATGGTTTTCCCTGATGGAGAATGGATTGAATTACATAACACCGGCTTGGTATCAATTGATTTGATGGGATGGAGTATTATTGATGGAATGGGTAATGAGACTTATCTCGACCCTGCATCAATAGTCACCAATCAAAGTCAAGGTTCTACCATGATAGATGCTGATGGAAGAAGGTTAGTTCAATTCAGTTCCGAGACAAGACTATGGGATAATCACAACCATCTAATCTTAGTTGACCAAAATCAAATAAATGTTGATATGGCCTGGTATGCCACCGATTATGGTGAAAATGTTTCTTTGACACGTTCAACAAATCAATATGCCCCTTGGTATCCAACATCTTACCCAACACCTGGACAACCTGAAGTCGATACTTCTACTGCAACCGGCGATATTGTAATCAGTGAAATTTATCCTGATGCAATTGGCGCTGATAACCAAAATTGGCCACTAGGGGAATGGCTTGAATTACACAACCGTGGAACTTCAACAATCTCTTTGACCGGTTGGAAATTAACTGCTCAAGGTCGCTCTTTATCACTTCATGAGTATAATATGCCTTTCAAAGCAGATTCTAATATTGCACCAAATGAATCTGTTTTAGTAGTACTAAATGGAACTAGTAGTTTCTATCTAAAGCACACAAGTGCTGATATTATTAGTTTAACTAACGGCAATGGAATTGACATTCATAGTGTTTCTTGGGATAATACGGTAGAAGGTGAATCATTAATCGCGCCTACTGCAATGCACGCTGGTGCTGGAATACTCGGACTAAATGCTTCCAATGGTACTGACTGGGTTCAATCTGCTTGGCCAACACCTGGTCAACTCAACCCACAATGGCCTCAATATAATGGTTCAGAGGATTTGCAAATAACTGAAATTTTACCATACTGTAATGATGGTTCGGTATCTCCTGCTGATGACTGGATTGAATTGCAAAACACTGGAACCGAGACCATTAATTTAAGCCGATGGAGATTTGATACAGTCGGAGAAGACCGTGTATTTATTCGTGAAGATAATATATGGGTCGATGGAATCAATCCAGATCTCAATCTCTTACTGCCTCAGCAAAGAGCGGTTATTTTGCTCGAAAACTGGATAGTCTCAGGATTGGGAGATACAGTTTCTCTTGCAACTCCTGACGGTAAAGTAATTGATTCTGCAACATGGAACATCGTTACAGATTGTCAGACTCTAATGCCAGGCCAAAATGCCAGCGACCCTTGGGTTCACACAATGTGGCCAACCCCTGGTCAAAATGAGCTTGACCCAAGCCAAAATGCCAATGTCGAAGATATCAAATTCACCCGCTTTATGAGCGATGGGTCGGCAGAATTTGCATCCAGTAACGAATTTGTTGAAATTTCTAACATTGGAACTGAAGTGGCCACATTGAGTGGATGGACTTTGCGTCATACCTCTTCTTCAAACTCAGTATTTGAAGCCGTATTCACCGACTTTAGCATCCTTGCTAATTCAGCAATAATCCTAACAGGAGACGCTAATTCATTAGCAGATTATGAAGATGGAGTCATCGTTGAGATGGATACTGTGATGAATGGTAATGTGTATTTATCTGATTCAGGTGCTGCTTTGCAATTGATTAACCCGAATGGGATAATTGCCGATACTATCGTTTATGGTAACGGTCCAATAGATGTTGAAGGATGGTCAGGAATTAGTTTGGTTGAACCCTTTACTGGTATTGACCATCTGATATATCATCGTGGAGATGGTTGTGGCCAGATGCAAGACACCGATACTGTTTCTGATTGGCACCAACGTTGGGGCAGACTCGGCGGTAGCACATTCTGTTCTACTGCTAATTTTTCAGGGCAAATGGATGTCACTCCACTGATCGCTCCACAAGATGGGCTAGTAGATTTGGTGCAATGGATTGAACAAGCACAAACTTCACTCCACCTCCATGTTTACCAACTACAACAAATGAATTTATTCAACGCCTTATTAGATGCTCAGAATTCTGGCGTTGAAGTAACAATTGTCCTAGATGCTGGTGACAATTATTTCTGGCCACCTTATGACATGGAAATGCAATATGGTCTTGCTGCGGAATTGACTAATGCAGGAGCAAATGTACTTTGGTTCTCAGCCTTGAATAGCGACCCATATTTATTCATTCACAGCAAGGTTGCTGTTCGCGATGGACAAAGTGTTTGGATGGGTTCTGGCAATTGGAAATCATCATCAATGCCACATCCAGATACATGGGGTAATCGCGATTGGGGTGTAATCGTTGATCATGCTGGATTCGCTAGTGAAGTTCTATCTCAAATGCAATACGATGAGGATGTTTCACGGCAACATATTCGCCAAGCTAGCGCTTCCGATATGCCAACAGATTGGGTTTTACCTAGTGCAACCGCATATAACGGAACATCGGTTGCAAAGATTTCTGGTAACTTTAGTGGACAACTGATAACCTGCCCAGACAACTGTATCAGTGGTTTGGTTTCCATGATAGATTCATCACAGAGTGAAATTCTATTATCACTTCAATATCTTGATTTGGATTGGAATTATGGATGGGGAGAAAACCCTGTAACTTCCGCATTACGTTCTGCTGCTGAGAGAGGCGTAGCAATACGTTTGATACTAAATGGAGCATATTTGGATGAAGATATTCAAAATGCAGTAGATACTTTCAACGAGCAATGGAATGGTAGTGATGGGTATGATGTCTCTGCCATAATAATGTCAAATAATGGAACTGTCAGTAAATTGCACAATAAGGGTGTAATAATAGACCAGCAAACAGTATTAGTCTCTTCAATAAACTGGGGTTCATCTGCTTTGACTCGCAATAGAGAGATGGGTGTATTGATACATAGCCAAGAAGTTGCCCAACCTTACATCGAATCGTGGTATCAAGATTGGGATAGAGTTGACTTTGATACTGATTCTGATTTAGATGGACTACCAGATTATTGGGAAGTTCAATATTCCCTAAATCGTTCCCAACGATTTATTGTTTCACAAAACATGAATGAAGGTTTAGTGGATTCCGATGGTGATGGATTACAGAATTATGTTGAATTACTATTCGGAGGAAATCCAATGTCAGTTGATACCGATGGAGATTGTATTGAAGATGATGTTGAAGTTGCATGGGCTCATTCAACTGCAATGGATTCTGAAATCGATGATGTATCTCCTTATGATGCCATTAACCTAGCTGATGCAGATGGTGATGGAGTCAATGAATCTGAGAGTATGGGCTGTGATTTAGGAGGAATTATTGTCGATCAACCTACTGATAATGAAACCAATAATCAAAATTCTACTGCAGATGATGCTGATGGCGATGGCATTCCAGATGCTGAAGATATTTGTCCAAATACGCCAATTGGCATAGCAAGAGATGCCACTGGATGTTCTTCTGAGCAACGGTCACTTTTGTCAACTCCATCAAGCCAACAAGGTGAAGATTTAGGAGCCAATTTAATGATGTATTTGATGATTTCAGCAATGTTATTATTAGTTGGTGCATTCTTAATATTAAATCGCATAAATAAGAATGCTGAGCAACAGAAGGATTTAGTCACGCTCAATTCATCTGATGTTAACGATGCAGGTTTTGCAGACCCAATTCAGACATCTGACTGGGCAATGCCAGTTCTAGATGGTTCAAACCCGCAACCCGAAACCGCCAAATTCTCGCAAGCGGATTTGCAACGTTTCCCTGGATGGGATGAAGCAATGCTCAGCACATATTTAGACCAAGGTTGGACTATTGAACAACTGGATGAATATTATCAGCAACAGGTTTTAGAACACAAGAATCAGTCCTAACCTTAACAAAGGAGCATCTATTGACAATTGGTGAGTGCTATGAGGTATAACAGTAATTCAAACCCGGTAATGAGTGACAAATTCTTCTCGAATATTTCTGGCACTGATGTAATGACCTACGAAGGTGCAATGCAGAAAATTGGACTTCTTCTTGGATTTACAGTGATTTCCGCCCTAGTAACTTCTGCTTATTCTCTTAATGCTTTAGCAATTGGCGATATTGCATTATTGTCTGCACTGGCACTTGGTGGCGTGATATGTGGATTTATTCTCGCTCTAATAATATATATGACTCGCCCGAAAAACCCTGCACCATTGATGCTAACATATGCTATTGTTGAGGGAGTCTTTATCGGCGCAATGTCAACTGTGATGGAATATTTCTACGAAGGAATTGTAATTCAGGCGATATTAGGGACACTGGCAATTTTTGTTTCAATGTATGTTTTATATTCAATTAAAGTTCTCAGACCTACACCTACATTCAATAAAATTGTAACCAGTTTAACCGCCAGTATCATGATATTGTACTTGATTTCATTTGTCTTTAGTATTACGACTTCGTACTCAATGTCATTTTTGCATTCATCGAGTCCATTGAGTATTGGATTTACTGTGTTCATTTTGGTAATAGCTGCACTAAATCTAATCATGGATTTTGGATTCATTGAACAAAGTGTACAAAATCAGACTCCAAAGGTAGGAGAATGGTGGGGTGCTTTTGGTATGCTAGTTACATTGATTTGGATTTACATTGAAGTGTTAAGACTACTTATGAAATTGCGCTCACGAAATTGATAGCAACCCCATAATTGATAGGGCATCGCCGGCAAGGATGAGATTGATAGCCATGTCAAGACAACTCACCGTCCTTGATTTTGACGATTTCATTAGTGGAGACGATATGCTAAAACAGCAATTCGTTGAAGACTGTGGAATTGCATTACAGGATATTGGATTCTTTGCGTTGAAGAATCATGGTATCGCACTTTCACAAGTCGAGCAATGTTATCAACAGGCTGAGAACTTTTTCGCCCTCGAAGAAGATTCAAAAATGAAATATTTACTTCCCGATATCGCTCATCAGCGAGGCTATACCGCCTTTGGAATCGAGAATGCTAAAGGTAACCTTGCACCTGATTTGAAAGAGTTCTGGCAAAATGGCAGAAGCCACATAGAAGGTAAACCTGCACCTACATATCCTCAAAACGTTTGGCCACATGAAGAAATCCCACAATTTGAAGCAGCGGTTGATGGCTTATTTTTGCAAATGGAATTACTATCTAGATCAATACTGCAATCCTGTAGTTTCTATCTAGGAAAAGATGCAAATTGGCTCGGCGATATGGCCGAAGAAGGAAACACGATTATGCGAGTAATTCACTATCCACCGTTGGGAGAAAATGCACCGATCGGCGCTGTTCGTTCAGCAGCCCATGAAGATATTAATTTCATCACATTATTGGTTACTGCTACCGCAGATGGACTAGAGGTGATGGACCATGATGGAACATGGATTAAAGTTGAAGGGAATGCTGAATATATTATCGTTGATAGCGGAGATATGCTACAAAACCTGACAAATGGATTGTTTAAATCAACAACTCATAGAGTGGTAAATCCTACAAGCAATTCAGTGCGAAGGTTTTCAATGCCATTATTCGTTCATCCACGCAATGAAATTGATTTGACGCCACAAGCAGAATTTATTGCAAAAACTGGTGGAAAGGCGCTATATCCTTCGATTAAGGCTGGGGATTACCTTCACAAAAGATTGGTTGAAATCGGTCTCATAAAAGAATAAATAGGCGATTGTTGTGAAGTCTGAAGAAGTTGCAATACTGTCTGAGGCAGTGATAAATGGTCAACCGATGGATAGGGTTCTACTCAGTAAATTCATAGAAGCAGTTGCCTCAAGAGATGTTGAAATCTCTGCGGCCGAATCTTGGCTTAAAGCGGTACATAAGCATGGAATCTCTGCACAAGATACGATTACTTTAACCAATGAAATGATGAATTCCGGTTCCATACTAACTTGGCAACAAGAACCTCATCTAGTAGTGGACAAGCACAGCACTGGTGGTGTTGGCGATAAAATGTCATTAATGCTCGCGCCTGCATTAGCCGCATGTGGCCTCAAGGTTCCAATGCTGGCTGGAAGAGGTTTAGGCCATACAGGAGGCACGATAGACAAGTTAGAATCGATTCCAGGCTTCAACTGTAACTTAACTCCGCAGCAAATGCAGGATACTGTACAAAAAATCGGTTGCTGTATCGCTGCCCAAAACGATGCTATTGCTCCTGCTGATGGATTGCTATATGCGATTAGAGATGTCACACAGACCATCGATAGTATTCCACTAATAACAGCCTCAATTATCTCTAAAAAGGCGGCTGAAGGTTTACATGCACTGGTATTAGATGTCAAATGTGGTAGTGCTGCTTTCATGAAAACGCAGCAAGATGCCATTCGATTAGCCCAATCAATGGTTGCAGTTGCGAGTGGATTAGGAATCAAATGTCAAGCACAGATCACTTCAATGGATAACCCGATTGGTAGCCATATAGGAAATTCACTTGAAGTGATTGAAAGTATTGAAGTTCTCCAAGGAAAGGGTCACCAAGACACAAGGAACTTGGTAATAATGCAAGCATCTTCATTGCTATTACTTTCAGATATCGTCGAAACTACTGCTCAAGGTGATGCAATGGTTTCGCAGGTTTTGGATGATGGTAGTGCATTAAACAAGTTTGAGCAAATGTGTATTTGCCAAGGTGTTAGTATTGAGACTGCTAGCAGGTTATGCCAAAACCCACGCGATGTATTGCCTCTGTCTAATACAAAAATTGAAATAATTTCAACTAAATCGGGCTATGTCAGTTCAATTAACTCATTGAATCTTGCAGATATTGCAAGAAAGCATGGTGCTGGAAGATTTGACATTGAAGATATAATCATTCCTGAAGTTGGCTTTATCATAACAAAAAACGTTGGAGAGAAGATAGATAGCGGCCAATCTTGGATGGAATTTCATTATACTACAGAGCCCACAGATGAAGAAATTTCTCTTCTCAATAGTTCAATAACCATTTCACAACAAGAAATTATGCCGCAACCTCGACTGATTACAGTTGTTGATGAGGCGAGTGACAAATAGAAGTCGTCATAAAGGAGTGGTCATTCGGCGACCTGCCGATTTAGCTTAGCTGGTGGAGCGTGGGACTGTTAATCCCAAGGTCGAGGGTTCGAACCCCTCAATCGGCGCCACACAAAAAACGACATGCTGCGAGCATGTTACGTTTGAGTTTTTTCCAGAAACTTTGGCCTTTTTTGAGTTTTTAATTCGGCCGACATTTGGATGGATATTGCCCCCGCAAATTTCATGGAAAAGAACCCTCAAATAAAATACTTAGAAGGCAGCCATTCCTTTAGAGAACAATACTGTACGTACAGATGTTTAGAATCATTTGAGCACCATAGTGATAACTCAATATACAGGGGAGTGGTGAGCAAAATGATGAAGTTAAAAATTACTTGCTTCATAGTACTTTTTTTAATGGTCTCAGTGAATCTACTCAATACAGACAATTTATCATTTGCTCAATCTTTGCAGGATGAAGAAACTTCAAAAGAAGTTATTTTATCTTTGAACAGTACCAATATCCCTGGTTTCCAAGAAGGTTCTATCTTCACCGATACAACACTCTCTTCTGGAGCCTTCCACACCTGCGCTATTCTTGATAATGGTTCTGTAAGTTGTTGGGGAAATAATCAATATGGACAACTCGGAGATGGAACTACTGTTAATAGAACCACACCTACTCAAACATCGAGTCTTGGAACTGGAAGAACTGCAGTTGCAATCTCTTCTGGAATCGGACACACCTGCGCTATTCTTGATGATGGTTCTGTAAGTTGTTGGGGATGGAATTACTTTGGCCAACTTGGAGATGGAACTACTGTTAATAGAACCACACCTACTCAAACATCGAGTCTTGGAACTGGAAGAACTGCAGTTGCAATCTCTTCTGGAAGCCTTCACACCTGCGCCATTCTTGATGATGGATCTGTAAGTTGCTGGGGAAACAATAACGGTGGCCATCTTGGAGATGGAACTACTACTGGCCGAAACACTCCTACTCAAACATCGAGTCTTGGAACTAATCGAACTGCAGTTGCAATCTCTTCTGGAGGCTATCACACCTGCGCTATTCTTGATAATGGAACTGTAAGTTGTTGGGGATGGAATGCTGTGGGACAACTTGGAGATGGAACTGGAGGAGATTCTACTAATGATTACAACCGGAACACACCTACTCAAACATCGAGTCTTGGAACTGGAAGAACTGCTGTTGCAATCTCTTCTGGAACCCTTAAGACCTGCGCTATTCTTGATGATGGGTCTGTAAGTTGTTGGGGATCTAATAGCATAGGCCAACTTGGAGATGGTACTACTACTGATAGTAACACACCTACTCAAACAGCAAGTCTTGGAACTGGAAGAACTGCAGTTGCAATCTCTTCTGGATTCGGAAGCACCTGCGCTATTCTTGATGATGCATCTGTAAGTTGTTGGGGATACAATCTCTATGGCCAACTTGGAGATGGAACTACTAATAATCGAAGCACACCTGCTCAAACATCGAGTCTTGGAACTGGAAGAACTGCTGTTGCAATCTCTTCTGGATATTACCACGCCTGCGCTCTTCTTGATGATGCAACTGTAAGTTGTTGGGGGAACAATTCTTACGGCCAACTTGGAGATGGAACCTATACTGATCGGAACACTCCTATTCAAACCTCGAGTCTTGGAACTACCACAAACCCACGAACGGTTGCACTTTCTGAACGTGATTTTGACGGTGATGGCATTCTCAATATATTTGATGTTCATCACAATTTGGTCCATAGTGAAATCACAATATCTTCTGGAAACGTTCACTCCTGCGCTATTCTTGATGATGCAACTGTAAGTTGTTGGGGATACAATGGTGATGGCCAACTTGGAGATGGAACTACTGCTGGTCGAAATACACCTACTCAAACATCGAGTATTGGAACTAATCGAACTGCAGTTGCAATCTCTTCTGGAAGTCTTCACACCTGCGCTATTCTTGATGATGGAACCATAAGTTGTTGGGGAAGCAATTACGAAGGCTTACTTGGAGATGGAACTAATATTCAAAGAAACACACCGACTCAAACATCGAGTCTTGGAACTGGAAGAACTGCAGTTGCAATCTCTTCTGGAAGTTCACACACCTGCGCTCTTCTGGATGATGCATCTGTAAGTTGTTGGGGAGACAATTACTATGGTCAACTTGGAGATGGAACTGGAGGAGATTATACTAATGATTACAACCGAAACACACCGACTCAAACATCGAGTCTTGGAACTGGAAGGACTGCAGTTGCAATCTCTTCTGGAGGATTTCACACCTGCGCTATTCTTGATGATGGATCTGTAAGTTGTTGGGGACGCAATAACTATGGCGAACTTGGAGATGGAACTACTTCTGATAAAAACACATCTACTCAAACATCGAGTTTTGGAGCTGGAAGAACTGCAGTTGCAATCTCTTCTGGAGCCAAGCATACCTGCGCAATTCTTGATAATGGATCTGTTAGTTGTTGGGGATACAATGGTGATGGCCAACTTGGAGATGGAACTACTACTGAAAGAAACACACCGACTCAAACATCGAGTCTTGGAACTGGGAGAACTGCAGTTGCAATCTCTTCTGGAGTACAACATACATGTGCTATTCTTGATGATGCAACTGTAAGTTGTTGGGGGCGGAATGCATATGGCCAACTTGGAGATACAACTACTACTGATAGAAACACACCCACTCAAACATCGAGTATTGGAACTGGAAGAACTGCAGTTGTAATCTCTTCTGGGGCCCAGCACACCTGCGTTATTCTTGATGGTGCATCTGTAAGTTGTTGGGGATGGAATGGGTATGGCCAACTTGGAGATGGAACCACTATTGATCGAAGCACACCTACTCAAACATTGAGTCTTGGAACTGGAAGACCAGCAGTTGCAGTCTCTTCTGGATGGCGCCACACATGCGCCATTGTAGATGATGCATCTGTAAGTTGTTGGGGAGACAATAGCGATGGCCGACTTGGAGATGGAACTACAACTCAAAGAAACACACCTACTCAAACATCTAGTCTTGGAACTGGAAGAACTGCAGTTGCAATCTCTACTGGAGGACAGCATACATGCGCCATTCTTGATGACGGTTCTGTAAGTTGTTGGGGCGACAATGGCTATGGCCAACTCGGAGATGGTTCTCCTTTTTCAAGTCGAAATACTCCGACTCAAACATCGAGTCTTGGAGTTGGAAGAACAGCAGTCGCAATCTCTTCTGGAGCACATCACTCATGTGCTATTCTTGATGATGGAACTGTAAGTTGTTGGGGATACAATAATGATGGCCAACTTGGAGATGGAACTAATCATAATGATGATAATAATGAGCATAATAATCGAAACACACCGACTCAAACATCTAGTCTTGGAATTGGAAGAACTGCGGTCGCAATCTCTTCTGGAGAATACCACACCTGCGCGATTCTTGATGATTCATCTGTAAGTTGTTGGGGAAGCAATGGTAATGGGCGACTTGGAGATGGAACTTACACTAATCGAAATACACCGACTCACACATCGAGTCTTGGAACTGGAAGATCAGCAGTTTCAATCTCTTCAGGAAACAGTCATACCTGCGCCATTCTTGATGATGCATCTGCAAGTTGTTGGGGAGACAATTGGTATGGCCAACTTGGAGATGGAACTAATACTGAACGAAACAGACCTACTCAAACTTCGAGTCTTGGAACTGGAAGAACTGCAGTTGTAATCTCTCCTGGATACGGACACACCTGCGCTGTTCTTGATGATGCATCTGTAAGTTGTTGGGGATACAATTACTATGGCCAACTTGCGGATGGAACTACTACTGATAAAAATAAACCAACTCAAACAGTGAGTCTTGGATCTGGAAGAACTGCGGTTTCAATCTCTTCTGGATTGCACTACTCATGTGCAATTCTTGATAATGAATCTGTAAGTTGTTGGGGAGCCAATGGTGATGGCCGACTTGGAGATGGAACGAATGCCAATCGAGGCACACCTGCTCAAACATCAAGTTTTGGAACCAATCGGACGGCTTTGCTTGTTGATAGCGATATGGATGGTGACGGGACATTGGATGATTTGGACGATTTCCCAAACAATAGTATTCGCAGTATTGCATGTACATCTGGACAATACGGAAGATATCTATGCGTAGATTCACCTGCTGGAAAATATGTACCTTCAAGTTCTGCAATGTATGCAACTGATTGTGCAGCAGGAACCTATCAAGCATTAACTGGTCAAACTTCTTGTGTTGATGCTGATGTAGGATATTATGTTGCAACAATATCACAAACAAGTCAAATTCCTTGCGCAATAGGAACTTATCAAGCATTAACTGGTCAAGCCTCTTGTCATGATGCTGATACAGGTTACTATGTTGCAACAACTGCGCAAGCAAGTCAAATTCCTTGCGCAATCGGAACCTACCAAGCATTGACTGGTCAAGCCTCTTGTGATGATGCTGATGCAGGTTACTATGTCTCATTCACAGCACAATCCGCTCAAACCGCTTGCGCAATAGGAACCTATCAAGCACTAACTGGTCAAGCCTCATGTGTTGATGCTGATGCAGGGCATTATGTTGGACAAACAGGTCAATTCAATCAAATTGAATGTCTTGCAGGAACCTATCAACCGGATATAGGACAATCTTCCTGCATTAATGCGAGTATAGGCTTCTATGTTCTCCTTGATGGTGCTATTGAACAGACAGCATGCCCGTACCTAACTTCAACCAAAGAGGTTGGCTCGAAACTTGCCAGTGATTGTGTTAGCGACACGGACGATGATGGAACGATTGACGTTGATGATGCGTTCCCATTAGATCCGAGTGAAGACAAAGATTCGGACGGGGATGGAAGAGGAGATAATATCCAAGAAATAGATGAAGCAAAGCAAATGCGAATGATTCTCATCGCTGCCGCTATCCTATTTGTCACAGCTTCTGTTATTGCAGCGTTGGTGATGATATCTCGGAAAAAGGATGCAGAGGGCGATTGGCATCAAGAGGATTCTCCCTTTGATTAACTAAGCCGATGAATCCGAGATTCATTGGTATCTTGGCAATGATGTAACGCATTGGCATTTAATTGATGATGGTTATCGGCTTTGAGATGATTCTTGAAAATACACTGTTGAGATAAATCAATTAGTATCTGTCCCTATCATCCGTAAGGAACCCTCCCCTGCTAGGTCAGGGTGTCTGTTTACAGTTCGAGTAATTGTTGTAGATTATGCTTCAGTGATATCAAAATATCTCATATTAGGTGGAGCTGCAAATAATGCACTAATCTTAGCAACAGTCCCGTCTTCTTTGCGGTGCTGAGAATATACTTGATGCTTTTCGACAGATTCCCATATTGCTGTCATGACAACTACGGTTGGATCATCCTGACTTACGCTCATATCTACCTGCTTGCATCCATCAAACTTGCGAGTTTCTGGGAAACCCTGACGAGCCACTTCCATCAATTCCTCAGTTTTTCCTTCTTGTAGTTTCATTTCAGATATAACTTTCACGGTCATATTTGGTCCACTGAGTAATATTATATAACTCCATTTTTGAACTTTGAAAAACTAATAGGTTGTGTTATTCCTTGCGTTAATCCATTCAAAGTTTCGCAGAGTCTTGGTTTTGCCTCAATAAAAGGCATTAGCGAAACTCTCACCGAGGCCACTATTGCCCACAACATGGACATTGAAAGCGTTTCTTCCATTCAATCGGACCAACGATAGACTGAAAACTCATTTTGATAATTGATAGTTTCTTGACCCAAAACATCAGTAGTTTTTGAGTATTTATTTATCCTTATTTGCACTGTTTCTGCATCAGTTTTTGACTCGCCCTAAACAATTTCGCAAACAATTCTCTAAATCAGAGTATGTGAAAACGAATCCTGATTCTTGTAAGCGAGTTGGCTTAACATCCTGTCCTTCGATAATCAAAACCTTGCCCATTTCTCCAAACATCAATTGCAATGCAAATTTTGGTAACGGCATAAACGCTGGCCTTCTAAGGACACATCCCAGCTTTTTTGCAAAAACTTTCTGCGAAACAGAGTCGGGAGAAGTGAGATTGTACGCACCTTGGCTTGTATCCTGCATCATCAAGTGATGTATTGCATATATTTCATCATCTAAGGAAATCCAAGATTGTATTTGCCGACCTCCACCTACGGGACCGCCTCCACCCATTTTTGTTGGAAGTAATAACTTAGCAAGGGCACCGCCCAAAGGAGAAATTACAATCCCTGATCTTAGGTGAGAAACCCTAATTCCAGCTTCCCCGGCAACCGAAGATGCTTGTTCCCACTGTGAACAAGTCTCGGAGAGAAAACCATCACCTTTACTAGAAGATTCATCAACTGAGGTTGTACCTCTATCACCATAATATCCAATTGCTGAACCACTCAAAAATGCTTTGGGAGGTTGGTCTAAACCAGCCAAGACTTTCGATAAATTCGCAGTAGGGATCACTCTGCTATTACGGATTATATCCTTTCTTTTTTGTGACCATCTTTTATCGCCTATTCCAGCACCTGCTAGATGGATTACGCTATCAAAACCATTCATGTCACCCTTGATGATGTCGCCTGTTTTGTCATTCCATCGAATAACTTTTTCACAATTAATATCTGCTGGCAGTTTAGAATCAACTCTTAGCAAGCGGTGAACCTCATGCCCAGCAGCTTCTAAGAAAGCGCATAGTTGCAATCCAATCATTCCGGTTGAACCTGAAACTAAAACTCGCTGCCGAGGTAAATCACGAGTTTTTTGGATTTGATTTAGATCATTAGCAACTTTTTCTGAACGATATCTAAACATCTGGTTCATACGTGGAATTACAGTTATTGCTGCTGTCCAGCCTGTTAAAATATGCAAAGGAAGTTTCCAATCAATAGTATCCTGTATTTCCGTGTCGTTGCCGCTACCGACAAAACTATGCTGATGATTCCATTTACCAAATGGGCCTTTCATCATACGATCTGAAAAAGTTTCATTCTCGACTACACTGTGGTGTCTAGCAATCCATTTGCGCTTTATAGGGCCAATACTAACTTTGAAAATAGTTTCTTCACCGTCTTTTAATGAACCAACCTGAACAGGCTTAATCCCTTCCCACTCTGGCATTATTCTTCGAAACGCTCCAGGACTATTGTACCAGTTCCAAAGTTCTTGCTTGCTGGCTTCATACTGTTTCTTATGTGTAAATTTAGGCAACTTAATTCCTCCTTATGAATGAAATATTAACTGGACCAACAACTTGAGTTGGACATACTACTGAACGGTTCAATGCATTACTGGAGTATGTTTCCATGTAACCATTGGTTTTAAATTTGCGCTTTGTAGAAGCGGTTGTCATGCACCTAATTTTTCCGAAAACAGGTCTTTCTGTCCAGCCACGATCAAATTTACCCAGTACCCATCCAATCCCGGTATAGGTGTTTGGATCACGTCCATCAAGTGCCCATTTGTCGTTCAAATCAACCATGTATTGCATTGCTAGTTGTGGAGTTGGCGACCATTCAAGGATTTTCTTACCCCACAGCATGCGCAGATAATTATGAATTATTCCATCTGTTCTCAGTTGCCTTTGAGCTGCATTCCACAATTCATCATGTGTTTCTGCATTTTCAAATTGTTCATAAGAATAAATGTAAGGTCTGAGATCTATTTCGTGTATTGCGAGAGAGTTCTGTGCCCATTGAGGTATTGAATCAAATTTGTCATAATTATCAACATTGGCACAATGGATAAATCCTATATCTCTCCATGTGATTATTTGGTCAAGAAATGCCTCAATATCCGCAGGAAGACCCCACCAACCGCTTCTTCTTCCATTATTAGGCTCGCTAATACTAGAAATATCCCAGTTATACTTTGTGAAAATATCATTCACGATATTATGGGGACTGATATGACCGAAATGTAAGTATGGCGATAATCCGCTTGAACCTTTCTTTTCAGGTTGATTTCTATCTGTGCTATATTTGGAAATCTTGTTTTCAAAAAAGTCATTCCATAGAGTTCTAGCAAATCTAGAGCCACCCCTCACCCCAAGTACGGGAGGTACTGAATGGTCTATGTCTAATACCGATAAGGCAGAAATACCAATCTCATTAGATTCACTAATTCTCCAAAGATATTCATATGGAGTGATTGGAGTATCACTAATTGCAAAGATTTGGGAAACCAATGAATAATCAATTATCGGTAAATCTTCTCCAAGCGTTAATGGAGAAGGATGAGGAGACTCTAGCAAATGTGTTGTAATAGTTTTTTGAAGATGACGACGTAAGGAATATGCAGTTGTAAAATGTCTACCCGACCCTCTTAATGAAATAAATCCATTTGAATCTACGCAATGAACCTCGCATTTATTCAATGAAATTGCTTTTTCTAATACTTTCCGTGGATGATATACCGGGAAATCATCCATCACGATGAGATCTGCAAATTCCATCCAATTTTCTAAAAGTCCTCTTGCCTCACCTAATTTGGATTCTACATATGGAATATATGTGATCGGAGAATATTCAAATGAATTCTTATTATCTAGCATACCTTGAATCATAAAAGTGTGCATTCGGTCATTCGCCCACTTGTGGTTAATAGCAAGCGGTTCGATAACAACTAATGGCATATTTCGCATCTCTGCCATCTCAATGGCATGCTGGAGTCCATGATTCCATTTAGTTCTCCTAGCTGAGATCATCCAATACACAACGCAATCACCTGCCGGTGCATCAGAATTGAATTTACGCAGTCTAGAAGCTGGAATCATTTTTCTTCACCTATGGATTTATTAACGAATGTTTGTTTACGCTATATACGAAATAATTGGTCTTACCTTTGCTAAGTGATTTAGAAGGAACTAGTGACATTCTGGAACCATCCAACGCATCAATTGCCAATGTATGCATTGTTTCGGATATCCAATTCAAAGATTTTAATTCACTCAACTGAAACCAACCAATCTCGCTTATTTCATCCGCAAATGGACTATATTGTTGAGTTTCTATCTGAGCATCATAACACAAGAAAATGGCCGGTTTTCCTGCATGAAAAGTAGAACGAACTGCTGCAAGTCCGACTATACTGCCGCCGAACCCTGTTTCTTCCTGTAACTCCCTAATTGCTGCCGACTCGGGAGTCTCATCCCCATCAACACGACCTTTAGGGAATCCCCATCTATTTTGATAAGGTCCTCTCGCTTCTTTAACAAGAAGTATTGATTGATTCCTCACAGCTCGTACTGCAACTCCAATATCGTAAACTGCACCACTCATACCCTTCCACCACTGACTTTCATATTTATAGAGCCGTTTTTTTCCTCCAAGCCTTAGAACGAGTAATTATAACTGAGAAGGTCAATTTTTTGCCATGCTGAGAGAGATTACTGTACGACAAAATATAGATTCGGATGCATTTTTACCTACGAAATTTGGTGATTTCCGTATTCGCTCATTTGTAGATCCAGTCCTAAACAAGGAGCATGCTCTGCTGTACATAGGTGAGCCAAACCTATCGACTCCAATTGTCAGAGTTCATTCTGAATGCCTCACTGGTGATGCTTTTGGTAGTTTAAGATGTGATTGTGGTGCACAATTAGAAGAATCGATGCGTGAAATTCAAAGACGCGGCAACGGTGCGATTGTATACCTCCGCCAAGAGGGGAGAGGAATTGGTTTATTTGCTAAAATCCAGGCTTATAAATTACAAGACAGCGGCCTCGACACTCTTGATGCAAATCTGGAACTAGGATATTTTGGTGATGAACGAACTTACGATTTTGCTGCAAAAATGTTGCTTTCAATTGGTATGAATGAAATTGACTTGTTGACAAATAATCCAGATAAATGTCAGCAATTAAGAGATAATGGCATCTCAATTAATTCTCGCGTTCCAATTATTGTAGGTGCATGTGAATACAACCGTTCATATCTTAGAACTAAGTCAACAAGAATGGGCCACATTTTAAACGTCTGAGGTAGATTTGCGTGAGAGATAGTATTAATGGACAAAAAGCCCCTGATTTTGTATTACAATCATCTGATGGTTCGATGTTTGATAGTGAGTCTCTGCACGGTAAATGGCGTGTGATTTTTTTCTATTCAACGAATAATTCACCATTTTGCAAACGCGGTTGCTTAACTTTCAAAGAGCAATATAATTTATTTGATTCTTCAGGTTGCTCAATCGTTGGAATTGGCCCAGGAACTCTGGAGGAAGTTAAGAGTTTTAAGGAATCTGTGGGAGATTTACCATTTCCACTATTAGCAGATAATGAAAGGAAAGTTGGGATTTCATACAATATACCTCTTCATTTAGGGCAATTCCCATCAAAATCATCTTTTGTGATCGATCCAGATAATAATATTCATTATGTTTACGACTGGCTATTCAGACCTCGACGACATGTTGCCAAGATACTTGCCGACATCTCTACTGTAGTTGGTGGTGAGTGAATGTGGGAAGAACTACTTCTTGAAGCAGGATTGACCGAACGAGAAGTTCGTTCATTAATGATTTTAGGCTCAAATCCAAAAATGAAAGCTTCGGAACTTGCCAAGGAATTAGATTCCACACGCCTTGATGCCTACAATAGCCTATCTCGGTTACAAGAGATGGGAATCGTAACTGTTACTGCAGACAGACCAATGCGGTTTTCTAGCCTAAACCTACAGCAAGCAATCAATCATATAATCGATATGAAAAAGCAACAACTTGACAATCTATTAGAAGGTTTTAGTGAAATTACTGAAAAAACTTCCTTTGATATTACAAAAAATAAAGATCAAGATAGCAAAATAGACGCCCCTAGTTTTGCTGTGCTAAAAGAACGAACACACATATATCGTCGTTTGAAAAGAATGGCCGATGAATCTGAAGAAAGACTAGTGTTATTACTTGGTCAATATGGGATTTTACATCTGTGTAGAAACCCTGAGGCCCTAGAAGCAGTAAATACTGCCGCTCTAAGAGGTGTAGTAATCCAGGTCATCACCCATCTTGATAGCCGAACAGTACGGTTCTTTGAGAATTTACATGAATCCATTGAAGTTCGTCATTCGGATGAATTGGAATCTCTAGGTTTTGTCTCAGACACCTCTGAAGTAGTTCAGTATCTCAATTTGGAGGATAACCCCGTCGGAAGAGGTAAGGAAGATGCTGCTCTAATTATTGAATCAAAGTCATTCACGGAATCCCACCTAAATCTTATTGAAGCAATTTGGGAGAACGCTGTTATGTTTGAAACCGCAGTAGCAAGATATACTGATAACCAAATCAATGACCCACTAAAACTTACCATTGGGGAAGGTTCATTTCTAAAGAATATTTCACGAGCATTGGATTTTGATGGAGAGTTCCCTGAGAAAGACACTCCTTTTGACCCTGAAGCATTTTTTGCTGCCGGTAAAGAAGTAAATGTTGCGAGAAAGAAACTTACAGAAGGAAAACTGTCAAATTTGAAAGTACTCGGAATTGATATTGGCCTTATGCTTCGCCAAATTGGCAATCGTGTTGGTCAAGAGATCGCTTTCTCATTACGTGCGATTGAGAATGACATTGAATTCCTGGATGAAATGATGGACTGGTGGGAATATGCAGGTTTAGGTGTCCTAGAATACGATGTAGACCCCGTGTTTCATGTGAAAGTTGGACTTAGCCACCCACCGATTGAAGACCCAGATGCTCTGCCTATGTGGGAGATGGATGATGGAATTATAGAAGGGGCACTAAGAACTAGATTTTCTAAAGATTCTAATGTTGTGATTCAAAGAGTTGAAGGTTCAGGCGAAGTTGATGACTTATGGAATTACATAATTCAGAAACTAAAAAACAACACCGTTGAACTTTCGGAATGATGAACTAAAACGGCACTTCATATAGTGAATTATGATGATATAGGCGTGCGCCTATTTACATTTTTACGATTTGCAATAGAAATCAAGGGCAAAAAGCCAGTTGATATAGAAAAGATTCATTCAATGGGTTTACTCGCTGTCAAATTAGGACAAATTTGTGCCCTTCGTCCCGATTTAATCAACCCTCAAAAATGTATTGAACTTCAAAAACTATACAGTCGAGCTCCATCTATTCCTGAAGAAAATTTTGACCAATTACTGACCAAATATACTGGGCCTGATTTTCGTAATAATTTCAATTATATTGAGACTAAACCGTTTGCAGCCGCTAGTATTGGCCAAATACATAGGGCAGAATTATTGGATGGATCTAAAGTAGTAATCAAATTAGTAAAGGCGGATTTTGAAAGTTCTTTTCGTAAAGATATTCGACGCATGAAGAGATGGTTTCGTATCGGGCTGGTACTTTATCCTCGTTTAAGAAAAGTAGGTAACCCCGTCGGATTACTAGCGCACATAGAAGATTACACCCTTAGAGAACTTGATTTACTCAATGAAATAAAAGGCAAGGAAACCTTGGAGCAGTATGCTGAAAAATATAAAGATAAATTCCCAATGCCAAAATTGAAATTTCCAAAGATTTGGAAGGAGTTCTCCAATAGCCGTGTCCTCGTTGTTGAAGAAATAACAGATCCTACATTGGAATCACATCTTGAATCAAATACTCTTGAATGGGATGACATGCTTCAGTTGTTTAGAATTCATGGCGCCTTCATGTTCGGAATCGGAACATTTCATGGAGACTTACATCCAGGCAATGCCATGATGAATAGTGATGGAGATTTCATATTCATTGATACCGGTGCTATTTGCAGTGTTCCTGAGCATATTAGAAAAGCCCTGTTTGGCTTCTTTTTCTTCTTGGCTAAAGGAGAATTACTAAACTCATTTGATGCAATGCTGACAATGGCTGATGTAAAACCAACTGGAAAAACTCTGCAGAACTATTATTCTTCAATGTATGAATTATATGACGGCTTTGTTGGAACTTCTGTTAGTGAAACATCGCTTACTGAGCAAATGATGCGGACCATAAAAGCAGCCGTAATTGCTGGATGTTCTTTTGGAGAAGATGCATTTCCAATTATTCGATCTTTGATGTACATGGATGGAATGGTTTTGAAGGGATTTCCAGATGTAGATTTGATCTCTTCAATGGGCCCATATCTCGATGAATTTTCAACTTTGATAGACCCTACCACTCTCCTTTCTTAGTTAAAAATGAACGCTATGATTTGGTGGATATAAACCGCCCTTTATATCCTAATGTAGTACAGTTCTGGATATGTCAAAACCAAATCAGCCGACTGTTGCCATCATTGGAGCAGGACCAGGTGGACTTGCATCTGCATTACTTTTAGCCAAATCAGGGGTAAACGTCACTGTTTTCGAGCGTTCAAAGGAAGTAGGAGGTCGGAATAAGGTCTTTGAAAGA